>BNJU01000982.1_pt1 | contig 193326 bp, 190 predicted proteins | sample 8539281 | NCBI WGS metagenome assembly BNJU01 (sample SAMD00202456, study PRJDB9452) | human saliva metagenome | isolation source: human saliva | place: Japan | reverse complement strand
CACCAATCACACCGGTACCAACAGCACCGAAGTCAATCGTGTCATCCGTCTGTCCCTGAGCCAGGGTGACCGAGGCCGTAGCTCCGTTGGAGTCGAGAGCGCGGTCGGTTCCGGCATCCGAGGTTGTTGCCTCGTAGCCTGCAGGTGCCTGGAAGGACACCTTGTAGCCGCCGGGCAGCAGGTTCTCGAAGGAGTACTTGCCATTCGCGTCGCTCGTCTTCGCTGTAACGACGTTGCCCGAGGCATCGGTCACGGCGGAGCCGTCCTCGTAGGTCAGGGTAACCGTCACGCCGGGCAGAGCCGGTTCGTCGGCATCCTGGATGCCATCGCGGTTGACGTCCATCCATGTGTAGTCACCCAGCGAAGCAGGCTTGACGAAACCGAAGTTCACGTCGATGACCGATCCTGTGGCCTCGGCGATGGTCACGTCCGCGGTGGTCTTGTAGCGGCCGGTGTAGGCCTCGGTGGGCTTGGTGCCCGCCAGAGGACCGGAGGTCGGGTCGACGACGCTGACGGTGTACTCGCCCAGTGCCAGTCCGGGGAAGGAGTACTTGCCATCGGCATCCGTCACGGCCGTGACCGGATTGCCGTCCTTGTCGAGGACGGGGGTGCCGTCCTTCTTGAGGAGGGCAACGGTCACGCCCGCGTACGGGGCCTCACCGTTATCGGAGCTAAACGAGGCGTTGGCATCGTTGTAGAGCTTGCCAGCGATCGTGTAGCCGGCGGTCAGGTCCGCGGACGAGGTGTTGTCCGGCTTCTTGTCGCCGATCTGATCCTGCTTCTCGATCGTGGCCGTGTTGGTCACAACCGAGCCGGCGGCGGAAGCATCGATGGTGACGGTGATGCGCAGGGTGCGCGTCGCGTCCTTCTCGATCACCTCTGAACTCAGGTCCCACTTGCCGGAGGCGGCATCGTAGGTGCCATCGCCCTCGGCCGACACGAAGGTCACGCCGGAGGGGAGCTTATCGCGCGCGATGACGCCGGTGGCGGGACTCGGACCCTCGTTCGTGACGGTCAGCGTGTAGGTAACGGACGTCCCGGGGGTGAAGCCACCCGCCGGCACCTCGGTCGGGTCCGCGATCGCCTTGGCGATTGCCGTGTTGGCGACGCCGGTGAACGCCCAGTCCTGGTCGTTGTTCGTCATCGCGCCGGGGCTCAGCGTCACCTTGGAGGTGAGGGAGAGCTCCTGGCCCGCCACAGCCGTCAGGTTGCCCGACGGGGCGTGGGTCTGAGCGGTGCACTCGGGGCAGGCGGTGGCCAGGGAGGTCTTGTCGACCGTGACCACGTAGTCGCCGGGGGCGAGGTCCTTGAACGAGTAGTGTCCGTCGGCGTCCGTGACGGTCGTCAGCGTCTTCTGCACGCCCGCGGGGGTCGTGTAGGTCAGCGTGACGGTCACGCCGGCCAGCGGCTTGTCCGGGCCCGAGGGCGCGGAGCCGCCGTTGTTGTCGACGTCCCAGAACAGGGTGTCACCGATCGTGCCGTCGGCGACGAGGCCGAAGTCGACGGTCTCGTCGTTCTGGCCCTGGGCGAGCGTCACGGAGCTGTCGGCGCCGTTGGAGTCCTTCTCAGGATCACCCGCGTTGCTCGTGGTCGCGGAGTAGCCTGCGGGAACCGTGAAGACAACCTTGTAGTTCTCCTCGCCCGCGCTCGCGACGATTCGATCGACGTTCGGCATGAGGTTCGTGAACTCGTACTTACCGTTGGCATCCGTGGTCACGGGCTTGACCGGGTTGCCGTCCAGGTCGATGACCGGGTTGCCCGCACCGTCCGTCAGGGTGACGGTGACGCCGGGGACACCGGCCTCGTCCGCGTCCTGGAGACCGTTCTTGTTCGCGTCGAACCACAAGAAGTTACCCACCGAGGCGGGCTTCACGAACGCGAAGTCGACCTTCGTGGCGTTGGGGTCGGCAGTCGTCAGCTCGATCGGGTTCGGCGTGACGAGCTTGCCCTTACCGGCCTCGCTGCGCTTGGTCGACGAGCCGTAACCGTAGGTCTGCTTGTAGTCGGACAGGTTCACGTCAGCGCCATCAACCTTCGCCTCGCCCGGAACGACCTCGACCTTGTAGGAACCCATCGGCAGACGGGTGAAGGTGTAGTTGCCATTCGCATCGGTCTTGGCGGTGATGTCCGCGCCGGACGCGTCCTTCACCGGGTTGCCGTCGGCGTCGAGCAGACGAACCGTCACGCCTTCGAAGGGGCTGTCGAAGGTGGGCGAATCGTTAAACCAGGTCGCATCCTTGTCGTTGTAGATGGTGCCCGAAATGGTGCCACCGACCTTGAAGGAAGCACTGGACGTGTTGTTCGACGGATTGGAATCCTTCTGATCGTAGTCACCCAGGGTCGCCGTGTTCGTAATCGTCTGGCCTTCGACCCCATCGGAGACCTTCACCAGTACATAGAGCGTCTCGGTGCCACCGACACTCAGGTTGGTGTTCAGGACTCCGGAAGTCATCGCTTCCCAGTCGGTGGAAAGTTCACCAAAGGGCGAATCCGTCTTTACTGCACCGGCACATGGGTTCGTTGCCCCGTCCTGGCACAGGCGTGTTTCCGCGGAGACAAAATCGACACCTGCGGGGAGCACATCCTTGATGGTCATGCCCGAGGCCACAGCCGGACCCTTATTGTTCAGGGTCACCGAGTACAGCATGTAATCACCGGGCATGATCGGATCGCTCGACTCGATCGTTTCCGGGATCCCATTCGCGTCCTTGACGGGCTGATCGCCGTTCATCTTGACGCGCGACACGGTCTTGGCGACCTCCACGTCGGTGGAGACGTTGATGCCGACCTTGGGGGCCTCGTTGGGCTGCAGGTAGGACACCCTGCCGTTCTCCATTGTGCCGCCCGCCATGGCCACGGAGTTCCACGCAATGAGGTTGGCGTTGACCGGGGAGGTCATGGTCGCCACGAACTGGATCTTCTCACCAATTTCCACATCGCGATTCATGACGATGCGGAAGCCCGTGATGGTGGACAGGTCCGCAGGAGCGGTGCCCCAGGCGTTGGGGGTACAACCGGCGGGCCCATCGTTCATTGCGCCGCCAACGCTCATCACTTCACCTCGGCAAGGATTATCGACGGTCGTGTACTCGACCGTGATGTCCGAGGCAGGCACGGCGCTCACCACGGGATCCTGACCCGGCTTCTCCTTGATCGACTGGAAGGTCCAGTTGGTCGAGTTCAGGTGGGGCCTCCCACGAGGAGCCACGGGTCTGGGACGCGGCGGGTCCCACACCGACGTCACCCAGGTGCGGCAGGATGTCGTAGGCCACGACATTCGTCAGCGCGGCGTTACCGGTGTTGGAGATCGTGAAGCGATAGGCGCCGTCGGCACCGGGATCAATTTCGGCAATCTGGCCGGCCGGGACGAAGTCTGCATCCTTGTTACCCTTGACTTCCTTAGCGATGTTCATTGCAGGGGTGGTTGCAACGTTGAATGTCGCATTGGACGAGCACAGGTAGTCCTCAGTGGAGCCATTGCCGTTGACATCGAAGGCGTCTTTGTCTCGCCCACTCATGCAGTAGTTCGTGTTGCGCAGACTCTTGTCTACAGCAACGTCCTTGGCGCCGTCACCGGGCATGTACGTCATTGCCTGGTTCACGGTCTGTCCGGCGGGAGTGGTACTCGTCGCAGTCGTGTCGAAGCTCGTGTAAAGAGCTCCCTCGACCGGGTCGGGGACGTTGATGCGCAGCAAGGTCCGTCCCGTGCTGTTGTAGTTCTTCGTGATCTCGATCTGGACCTTGCTGAGGTCGTACTTGCTTCCATCAGGGTTGGTCAGAGGTGAACTGCCGATGAGGTTGACCTGAGACGCATTATCGATGTCGAAACCTTCAGGAAGAAGATCTGCAATGGTAAAAGGTGTGGGCGTACCGCCTTGGGCAGCCGTGCGAACAGAACCGTTGACACCGAAAGATACCGTCTTTCCAACGATCACGGGGTTAGTCCTGACAACCTTCGACACTCCCACGCTGGGGAAGTCGTCACGGACGCGCATCCAGGAGCACAAGTCATCGCTGGAAGCAAGGACCGCGCCGGTGTCCTTATCCGTCAACGTGCCACTTGCACAGTTCTGGAAACGGACGTAGTCGGGAGAAGCCACGTAATTGAAGTATCTCTCAGGGGCGCGACCGGGTTGTAGTGGCTGGCGAAGTCCGAGGGCTCTTCCTTGGGAAGGGACGAGGAAATCGTGCCTTGGAACCAGATGCTGGCGGCGTTCTGAGGAGCAACGTCGCTATCGATGGTGTAGCGGGTGATCCATTCGCCATCGGGAAGGGTGATGCTAGTCGTCTCGGTGTAGTTGGTAACGACGTGGTTACCCTTGTTGGTCCAGTATTCGAAAGTCCAGCCACCCTTGTCTTCATAGCCAGATTTGCCGAAAATGTTGAAGCGGTAGGGACTCACCATGGTCGGCTGGTCGCAGCTGGCACCTGCAGCCATTGCATCCTGGGTGGACCAGGTGCACGGCAGCGTGTCATCGAAGTGAACATGCGTCGTCGTATTACCCGTGTTGGCGGCACCGAGGCGCCATTGCGTGAGGCCCTTGCGCACCTGGTACTGCCAGTCGTTACCGACTTTGGAGACACGACCAGCAGGCTTACGAACTGCGAAACCATGTGTGATTTCAGAGCTCTTGGTGAGGATGGTCGTCGGGTCGTTCTGGACTGCAGCTGTGATGGTGGCCTTGTTCGAGACGGTGTCGGCCGTCGTTACCGAACCTTCGGGGTACTTGACGGTAACGAGGGACTCGATGGGATTTTGCCACGCCCACTTGTCGTAGGACCAGGTAACAGTGTGGGTCCCGGCATCGTAAACGCCGCCATTAGTGGCGGAAACGAATTCCGCCTGCGCGGGAAGCGGATCGACGACCTTAATATCCTGGACCTGCACGAAGCCAGTGGCGTTGACACCATTCTTTTGTGAGGATCCATTCCAGCGGATACCGACCTTATTGGGGTTGGTTTGGTCGATCTGCTGGTATCCGTAACGCAGCTTATAGGTCGTTTCGCCGCCGACAGCAGGGTAGTTATTCGGGTTTGTCGGACCGCTCTTCTCGATGGCAATATCGGTGTCCGCGGTCCACTTGGTGGTCTGCGAGTCCTCGAGAGAGTCCGCGTTGAGAGCCGTGAAGTTCACCTGTTGGGTGGTCGTCGAGTTGTTCGGCGCATCGTTGCCGTCGTAGTTCCAGGTGATCTGGATGCGATCGGAAGTGCCTGCGGGGATCGACTTCTGCAGGGGGAAGACAAGCCGCTTCATCCTCGGGTTTCCCGCGACGATGGTTTGTTCGGTGCGCAGGACCGTCGAGCCTGTCACTGCGACGGCGGTGTAGAGCTTGTCCGTCAGAGCCGTACCGGCAGGGGTAACGGGCGCAGGAAGCAGTACCTCAATGGCAGCACCTTCACAGGGAGTGGTGACCGACGAACACGCGTAGTTGATCGTCGTGATCTGCTTGTCGCGAATCGCAAGGGTGGGACTGTCGTTCGTGACCGTCATTGCCAGGGTTGCCGGCTTCGCAGAGGTTGAGCGTGCGCGGCGCGTGCGGGGCTGGTCTTCGGGCGCGACCTCCGCGGCGGGAGCCTCGGCACCGGCGTCGGCGGCGTCAGCACCGGCTGTATCGGTATCGGCGGCGGGCGCTTCGGCCCCGGCCTCGGCGGCGGGCGCGGTGGCGGCCTCGGACTCGGACGAGGCCGTGGCAGCTTCCTGAGAGGTTGCTACGTCGGGCGATTGTGCGCTTTCGTCGGCGGCGCTGGCTCGCATGGCGAGGGGCGTCAGCGACGTGACGAGAAGCGAGAGAGCGGCCAGACTGGCGGCACCCGCAACGCCCACACGGGCGCGAAACGGACGCAGTCGAGACATCGACTTCTCCTTCAATTGACTGAAAATGGACAGGACTTGTGTCCCAGCCTAGTGAAGGAGTAGCGGCTGCCACCATGTCTGACAGGTATCACCTGAACCACAACTACAATGGTGTATTTCGTTGAAATTCCGGGCATAACGGCTCTATAACAACTTCTCTGAACTCCTGGTCAGTGGGCGCAATTCAGCTTCATCAAGGGATTTCCGAGCAATTATCAGAACGGCAGCACAGGCATCGTCAAATTATGACCAGCGCAATAGGTATTGGCGGGTAAGTAATCGCCAAATCTAGTGACACATCGCACACCACTTATCCGGCGCACGATTACTCAGCATCCATAAGGGTTCGATGAGTAGGCGGTCCCTGTTGCCGTATTGCCCGACTGGAGATTAGCTGGCGGCACGCTCTGCCAATCTGTTCAGCTTCCGCGCTGCGCTCCACCCGTTGGCGTGTGGGGCCGGGCTGCGCCGTGGGCGGCGGCCCGCCCGCTGGGCCGGGCTGCTCGCTGGGCCGGGCTGCTCGCTGGGCCGGGCTGCTTGGTGTGCCCGTGGGCGGCGGCCCGCCCGCGAGCCGGCCGCGCCGCGAGCCTTCGGCTCGGCGCGCCGTCTCGAAGCCCGGCCAGGCCCTGCCACCGCCCACGGGCACCGCAGCCAGGCCCTCCAAACCCTCCGACGCCCTCCACACCAGTTGGGCCTGGTCGTGGCATGGTACTGAGTCCTGACTGGATCTCGGCAATTTCGCATGCAATTCCCTAAGAGTATTTCAACTATTGAAATCTGATCGTTGATATTCTGCGGTTTTTGAGCGTGTGTCAATCCGTGTCGTGGGGGAATTGCATGCGAAATTTGTCTGGGCGGGGCGTTGCTGTTGTTTGTGGATACTGCGGCCGGGCCCCGTTATCCACTGGCGCCGCGGCCGGGCCCTCCGGGCTCTCCGACGTCCTCCATACCAGTGGGGCCAGGTCGTTGATGTGCGACTTTGCGCGTCGCCTCGAATCCTCCCGTACCCTCCGGTCCCTCCGACGTCCTCCACACAGGTAGGGCCTGGTGTGCTGTCGTGTTGGCGAGCCCCGTCTCTGCCTCGCGTTCGGTACAAAATTCTCCCTGCTCGGCTTCTTGGTGGTGAGAACGGTGCAAAAACTCTCCCTGCATATAGAAAAAGCGCCAAATCGAGCCATTTCGGGTGAGCTGGGAGAGTTTTGTACCGGAAGTGGGGCCGTGCGGCTCGTGCTGGGAGAGTTTTGTACCGCACATGCGGTGGGAAGGGGCGTGCTGGGAGAGTTTTGTACCGGAAGTGGGGCCGCGCGGCTCGTGCTGGGAGAGTTTTGTCCCGCACATGCGGTGCGAGGGGGTGTGCTGGGAAAGTTTTGTACCGAAGCGGCGCGGCGTGGTTCTTGTTGGGCGAGATTTGTTTCGTCGTGGCACCTTCCGTGTGTGCAGTTGTCGGGCTTCCGCCACCCACCGGCACCCCAGCCTGGCCCTCGGCCTCTGCAGCGCGCTCGACACTGGTGGCGGTGGGGGTTTTGCAGCATTAGGAGCTGGCTGTCGGCGTGTCGCCGGCGTGTCGCGCCTCTCATGCTGCAATTCCCCCCGCTTGGTGGTGGCGCGGCCGTGGTTTGCAGCGGTGTGGCACCCACATCGCAGACCACCTCGGTGAAAAACACTGAAAACGGGCTGCTAGTGGCGAAGTGGTCTGCGTTTTGGGCACAACGGTGTCTGGCATGGTGTGTTGGTCGCACGTGAACCCGCTATTGCGAGTGTTAACCCACTCTATCGCACGCAAACCCGCTATTGAGAGCGTGAGCGGGGCTGCCCAGGCTCGTATTAGCGGGTTAACGTGCGCATGAGAGCGCCCCGGCTCGTATTAGCGAGGCGTGTTCAATTGTCTGTGTATCCGTCTTTTTGTTTGAAAGGGATTGATGCATGATGAATGATGATGATGTTGTTGTGGCTCGCGCTAGTGGGCGTGAGGCTGTGGAGGACCTGCGTCGCTCGGGGGCGTTGGATGCGTTGTTTGAGCGTCTTGATGCTGGCGAGGTCGAGATGACGGGCAGCCAGGGATTGTTGCCCGCGTTGCTCAAGGAGGCCTTGGAGCGCGGCCTGGCCGCGGAGCTGACCCAGCACTTGGGGTATGAGAAGGGCCAGACCAGCGCGCAGGCGCGCTCGAACACGAGGAACGGCACGACGAAGAAGACCGTGATATCGGAGGTGGGAGCCTTCGAGATCGAGGTCCCCCGGGACCGGGCAGGCTCATTCACCCCGCGCCTGGTACGCAAAGGACAGCGGCGCCTCGATGGCTTGGATTCGATGATTATCAGCTTGTATGCCGGGGGGATGACGGTACGCGATATCCGCCATCACCTGGCCTCCACCCTGGGCGTGGAGGTCAGCGCCGCAACGATTTCCACGATCACTGACGCGGTGTGCGAGGCCGTCTTGGAATGGCAGCACCGCCCCTTAGAAGCGTTCTACCCGGTGATCTACCTGGACGCGATCCGCATCAAAATCCGAAGCGATCACACGGTGGAGAACCGGGCCGCTCACCTGGCGGTCGGAGTGGACATGGAGGGCATCAAGCACGTGCTGGGCATCTGGGTCCAAGCCGATGAAGGCGCGGCTTTTTGGGCCCACGTATGCGCCGAGCTGGCCAACCGAGGCCTACGCGATGTCCTGATCGTGTGCTGCGACGGACTTACTGGCCTGCCCGAAGCCATCGAAGCGACCTGGCCCCAGTCCATGGTCCAAACCTGCGTCGTTCACTTAATCCGCGCCTCCATGCGTTTCGTGTCCTACAAGGACCGCAAGAACGTCGCCGCCGCTCTCAAGCGGGTCTACAGCGCGCCCAATGAGGAAACCGCCCGAGAGGCGCTCGAAGAGTTTGCGGCCAGCGACCTGGGAGGGCGCTACCCCCAAACCGTTGCGACCTGGCAGCGCGCCTGGCAGCGTTTCACGCCGTTCTTGGCGTTCCCGCCCATGCTGCGCCGCGTCGTGTACACCACCAACGCTATCGAGTCCTTGAACTACCAGCTACGCAAAATCACCAAGAACCGCGGGCATTTCCCCAGCGAAGAAGCCGCCGTCAAACTCTTATGGCTCGCCATCTGCGACATCGAAGACAAACGAGCCGCCGAGCGCCTCACAGACGCCGGCAAACCCCCCAACAAACGAACAGCCCCCACACGCCTCATCCAAGGACGCACCACCACCAACTGGAAACAAGCCCTCGCCCAACTCACCACCGCCTACCCCGACCGAATCACCCCCTACCTCTAACCCCCATACACAGAAAAATTGACAGGCTCTATTAGCGGGTTAACGTGCGAATTGGTAGGACCCGCATAAGGCCGAGTCGCGTCGTGAGAGCTGGCCTCGTCGCCGTGGGAGTGAGCATGCGGGCAGTGGTGGCAGCTGGGCCCCTCTACTGGCAGTGCTAACCCACTGATGCGCAGCTAAACCCTATTGGTGGCGTGGTGGGCAGTCCGCCTAGGCCACCACCTAGCGGGTTAACGTGCGGATCAGAGGGCCCAGATGACCACCTACCGGGTTCGGGCCACTACCCATCGGGCCCAGGTGCGGGTTATCGGTCCCACGTGCGACTTGTCGGGCCCGCGTGCACTGTCAGGTGCCCACGCGCCGAGCATTCCGATATGCGAATCCCCCACGATGAAAACAACCACCTTCAATGTTGTTTTTCCCGCACCAACAAGCCGAAACGTCACCACAAAACCAACACGATTTGTCCATCCTTCAAGTTGACTCCCACCACCTTCAACACCAACTTTTCCGCACCAACAAGCCGAAACGTCACCACAAAACCAACACGATTTGTCCATCCTTCAAGTTGACTCCCACCACCTTCAACACCAACTTTTCCGCACTAACAAGCCGAAAAGTCGCCACAAAACCAACACGTTTTGTCCATCCTCATAGTTGGTCCCAACCAACTAAAAAACCGACTTTCCCGCACCAATAAGCCGAAAAGTCACCTCTCCAGCAACACGTAGTGTCCTATAATCCTTAACCCCGCGTTTTGTCCTTCAACCCCAGAAAACACGAAAACCCCCGCGCTTCAACAAGCGCGGGGGTCATGCGCGGAGACGGCGGGATTTGAACCCGCGAGGGGCTATGCACCCCTACCTCCTTAGCAGGGAGGCGCACTCGACCGGACTATGCGACGTCTCCAGTGCCGACTACTTTAGGGCATTTTTGCCGCGAGCGCGAACGTGCGCCCGCCGCGACGCCCATTGGCGGTCGGCTCGGCGGAGGGCGAGGGATTCGAACCCCCGGTGCCATTGCTGACACAACGGTTTTCAAGACCGTCTCTTTCGGCCACTCAGACAGCCCTCCAGACTCGGATCATCCTACAGGACTGGGCCCGGGGATGCGACCCTCGCATCCCCGGGCCCGAGCCCATCAGACACATGATGCGTCAGCCGCGCAGCCCAAAGGAAGTTCCAGGACTTCTTGTCGGGGGCCGGTTCCTCGGGGTGGTCGAGGAGGCCACGTGAGATCGCGGGCGCGGTCGGCGGCCACAGCGGCACGCGGATCGCCAGCGTCGCCTGGATGGCGTGGTAGACGTCCCAGCGCGAGGACTTGGCGGGCTGCACGGTCTCGTTGTGGGTGCCGAGGCGGCGCACCCAGCGGCCGGGCTGGCTGATGAGGTAGTCGTGGATGTAGTCGACGAAGGAGCGGTAGCAGTGCTCGAAGTGCTCAACCTCGGAGACGCGAGCACCGTCGTCTAGCATCGCGCGGCGCACGGCGACGGCGGCGCACACGCCCTCGCAGACAACCCACTGCTGGTGCTCGTCTTCGCCGGGGATCGGGTCACCCTCGTCGTCCACGCCGGTGGAGAAGCCGGGGCAGGCGTCGGTGCGGCGCCATCCGTCGACGCGAGCGCGTTCGAAGAGCTCGGTGCCCATTTCGAGGAGGTAGTCGGGTACGTCCCACCCCATCGAGCGCAGCCCGGCGCGCACCTGCAGTGCGAAGCGCGCGAGCTGCATCGAGTGGCCGGTCACGTACCCCTCGTAGTAGCGGCGCCCGTCGTTGAGGAGCTTGCCGGCCTCGTGGTTGGCTTCCCAGTTTTCGTCGAAGTACTCCGGGATGCGCCATCCGTTCTTGGAGGCGACCTTGTAGGCGAAGGCTGCCATTTTCTCGGCGCGGTCGAGCCACTCGGGTTCGGTCGTGGCCTCGGCGGCGGCCATGTAGGCCTCGATCGTGTGGATGAGGGTGCCGAGCGTGTGGACGGGGACGGCCTCGGTGAAGGCCTCGTCGTACTCATCCCAGACGCGCCCGTAGTCGTCGGTCCACAGTTCCTTCTGCTCCTCGAGCATGCGGTTGAGCAGCTCGTGGGCGCCGGGGCGGTCGGCGACGGTCGCGGCGGCCACGCCGAGCAGCGCGTACACGGTGTGGTACTGCGATTTCACGCGCGAGGCCTCGTCCCACGGCACGCCGTGTCCGTCCTCGTCGGGCTCGGGCTTGATGGCGAACCACATGCCGCCGTTGACGGGATCCGTGAAGTAGTTGGTGAGTGCTTTGACGGCGTGGTCGGCGTAGCGGCGGGTGCCGGGCAGGCCCATGAGGGCGCCGAGCGAGAACACGTAGGCCATGCGACCTGTGACGGCCAGGTCGATGGATCGGGTCGGGTCGGGCTTTCCATCGGCGTCGAGGTGCGCGAAACCAGTCGCGACGATCGCGCCTTCAGCCTCTTCGATGAGCGCCTGCATGTGGGCGCTCAGCCAACGGTTATGTTCGATGGAATCAAACCATCCCACGGTGTTCCTCCTGACGACACAGTCACGGTCTTCGGTGACCGACATCTCATAGGATAGTCGGTCACCGCCGTTTTTGGGAAAACGTGCAGACCCCCTGTCCTCTCTCGGGGACGAGGCCGGGGCTGCCCCCGCTGCCACCTGCCCTTTTGCGCCCGCCCAGCCACGGCCTCGAACAAGAGAAAGTATGGGGCGGTCCACGCCCTGGGACGGCGCTAGCCACAAAGCGGCGTAACGTGCAACACTGTCACTATGCATGAACGAGCTGGCACGTGCCCTTCCAGAAGACCTCATCAACGTCGACGATGTCATCTCCGCCTACTACGACATCGTCCCTGACCCGACCGACGTGGGACAGCGCGTCGCGTTCGGAACGTCGGGCCACCGCGGCGCTTCGTTGGACGGTAAGTTCAACGAGGCGCACATCATCGCCATCACCGCGGCGATCATCGAGTACCGCGCCTCCCAGGGCATCAACGGTCCCCTGTTCATCGGCCGTGACACGCACGCCCTGAGCGAGCCCGCGTGGCGCACCGCCCTGGAGGTCCTCGCGGCCGCCGGCATCGACACGCGCATTGACTCGCGTGGCTCCTACCGCCGACCCCCGCCGTGTCTGTCGCGATCCTGGGCGCGAACGGCGCTCCTGCCAACCTGCGCACCGAGGGGCGACGGCCTGGCCGACGGCATCGTCGTGACCCCAGCCACAACCCGCCGCGCGACGCGGCTCAGTACAACCCGCCTCACGGCGGCCCCGCCGACACCGACGCGACCGGCTGGATCGCGGCGCGCGCGAACTGAGCTGCTGGATTCGGGCGAGTGGAAGAACGTTCCGCGCGTCACCGGCTCCGACCTGCTGCACGACCCGAACATCAAGCCCTTCGACTACCTGGGTTCTACGTCTCGCAGCTGGACCAGGTCGTCGACATTGAGGCCATCCGCAAGGCGGGCGTGCGCATCGGCGCAGACCCGCTCGGGGGCGCGTCCATCGACTACTGGGCGGCCATCGGCGAGCACTACGGCCTCGACCTGACCGTCGTGAACCCCGAGGTGGATCCGGCGTGGCCGTTCATGACCCTGGACTGGGATGGCAAGATCCGCATGGACTGCTCCTCGCCCTACGCGATGGCGTCCCTGCGTCAGGCCATGACTCCCGACGCCGAGGGCAACACCCCCTACGACATCGCGACCGGCAACGACGCGGATTCGGACCGCCACGGCATCGTCACCCCCGACGGCCTGATGAACCCGAACCACTTCCTGGCCGTCGCCATCGAGTACCTGTTCACGCATCGTCCCGGCTGGGGTGCGGACGCGGCCGTGGGCAAGACCCTGGTGTCCTCCGCCCTCATTGACCGTGTTGTGGCCGCCATGGGCCGCAAGCTGGTTGAGGTGCCCGTGGGCTTTAAGTACTTCGTGCCCGGCCTGCTGTCCGGCACCGTCGGCTTCGGCGGCGAGGAGAGCGCGGGAGCTTCGTTCCTGCGCAAGGATGGCACCGTGTGGTCGACTGACAAGGACGGCATCATCCTGGCGCTGCTCGCCTCGGAGATCCTGGCCGTCACCGGCAAGACCCCGTCGCAGCTGCACGAGGAGCAGGTTGAGCGCTTCGGTGCCTCCGCCTACGCCCGCATTGACGCCGCTGCTTCCCGCGAGGAGAAGGCCAAGCTCGCCGCGCTGTCCCCGGATGACGTGACCGCGACCGAGCTGGCCGGCGACCCGATCGTCGCGAAGCTGGTGCGCGCGCCCGGCAACGATGCGCCCATCGGTGGCCTGAAGGTGACGACCGAGTACGCGTGGTTCGCCGCGCGCCCGTCGGGCACCGAGGACGTCTACAAGATCTACGCGGAGTCCTTCAAGGGTGCCGAGCACCTGGCGCAGGTCCAGGAGGCCGCGAAGAAGGTCGTGTCCGACGCCTTGAACGGCTGACGCTCTGGAGGCGCCCGCTCACGCGGGTTGCGAGGGGGGCGGCGCTCATCGAGCGCCGCCCCTGCTACCGCAGATGTGCATGGGCCGATGTACCCTTGGAACACCCAGATCAGGAAGGACTACCATGACAGCAGCTATTCGCTTAATTTCGGGCAAAAGTCCAACCGCACTGGAGTTTTTCGCCGGCATTGGCCTCGCTCGAGCAGGGCTTGAACAAGCGGGATTCTCCGTCGCCTGGGCAAATGACTACGAAGCCAAAAAGCACCAGCTATATCGCTCTCAGTACGGAACAGACACCGACTACCATGTCGGCGATATCGCTGACGTCACTGGCAGCGATTTGCCGACGGACGCCGCAATCGCCTGGGCATCCTCCCCCTGTACTGACCTTTCCCTCGCTGGTAATCGGGGTGGACTTGACGGCAAGCAATCGGGAACATTTTGGCACTTCATGCGGATCCTCGAAGAGATGGGGGAAAGCCGCCCTCCTGTCGCGGTCCTCGAGAATGTCACTGGGCTCGCTTCCTCGCATTCAGGCGATGATCTTACTGCAGCAATCCGCGCTTTTAATTCACTCGGTTATTCCATCGATGCTCTGTCTATTGACGCCAGGCATTTCATTCCACAGTCACGGCCACGTATGTTCCTTGTAGGGGCACTAAATCCGCCCGAATCGGATGACGCTCCCTCAGATCTACGTCCCGAGTGGCTCGAATGGATACATTCCGACCCGACCCTCACCACTCACCGGGCTCCTCTTCCCGTCGTTCCCCCGCTGCTCACCGAGGGATTTACCACGGTTGCAGATCAACTCCCCGATGACGATCCCCATTGGTGGAACACCCAACGGACTGCAGCATTCCTTGGATCACTATCCCCCGTTCAGGCTGCACACGACTCGATTCTCTGCGCACATTGAATCAGGTCTCATACCGCACCGCGTACCGGCGTACGCGTCAGGGGAAACCCGTTTGGGAAATTCGGCCCGACGATATTGCTGGTTGCCTGCGGACAGCACGCGGTGGATCTTCACGACAAGCTGTTGTCAGAACCGGCAAGGGTGAGGTTGCTGTACGTTGGATGACTCCTCATGAATATGCAACCCTCATGGGCATCCCCGACTATAACTTCGGCGATGCCACGGATAACCAAATTCGTTTTGGTTTCGGCGACGCGGTTGCCGTCCCTGTTGTTGCTTGGCTCGGAGAGAACTACCTCATGCCCTTGGTTCGTCAAGAATTCAGCCAGGATTTCTCGTCGCTGAAAGTAGCTGCTCATGGCTAGTACTGGAATCGCCTCGTACGGTTCACCGGATTCAGAAATCAAGCCACCGCTGAAGCGCGAAATGCCCACGCGTTTCGTGCAGCTGTTTCGTGCACATCTGTCGTCGGCTCTCAACTTCGTTGAGCCTCTGACGCGTAAGCGACTCGGTAAGTGCGTCGGAGTGTATGCCTTTTACGACTTCGACGGTGAGCCCATCTACGTTGGCCAAACAACGGAGGACTTTGGGACTCGAATTGGTCGACATCTCAGAGGTCAGCGCAGCGACACTCTCGCCTACAGAATTCTGGATCCGTTTGAAGTTGCAGAGGTCGAGTTTTTCCAGCGGATTACCTGCTGGACACTTACCCCGACAGGAAAGAACGAAGCGCCGCATTTGATTCACTGGAGTACTCCGTGTACGTCCATGCAATCGAACAGTCGAGCTACCACGCCATCCTCAATGAGAAGATTCCGCCTATTTCTCCTCTTGTTGATTTACCGAAATCTTATCGCTTCAACTTGATTCCCGAGGAGTACCGCGAGGATCGTGAGCACCCGGATGTCCGAATTGCACGACGTGCGGAGACGCTCGCTCGTGTTGCGGCCGTCGCGCACGAACGCGGTGAAGTTTCCGCTGGGCTGCGTCGCGTTATCGTTATCCAAGCTATTCGTCTTGCAGACTTGGCTGCGGCTCGACTCGCTTATGCCGAAGGCCGACCACGCCCTGATCCCAAATGCATCGACGTCCATGCACTTGTCGGGAACATCTTCGAGGAGCAAGTTCCCTAGTTTCTCGCGCTGCCCGCTGGCGCGGGTTGCGCGAGGGGGGCGGCGCTCATACGAGCGCCGCCCCCCTTCGTCCGTCGAAAAGATAACTCCGATGGGTGTCGTCAAGATTGCGGGTTAAGGGTCAAAATGTGTGTCTGGCTCGGCGTGTCGCGGGGGTTAGATTTGGCCTTTTTGAATGCCGATTGAGTGGGTGTAGTCGGTGTCGATAGCGTTGTCGTAGAGGGCTGGGCGTCCTGTTTCGTGGTCGGCTTGGTTCTCGGTTTGGGTCAGGGTGGATACTTTGGCGAGTTGGCCCTGGCCCCAGTCGGACTGCCTGGCGATTCGTACTGGATCGTCAGGCAGTTCCGTTTTCAAAAGTAGACCACCAATCCAGCATGCGGCGTTGTCGTTCGCCTGATCTGCCGCGGTGGGTTCTGGCGAGCAGTTTGAGCTGGGCGTTGATGCCGCCTTCTAAGCTGTTGGTGGTGGATTTGATCCGCTCGGGCGCAAGGACTCCTGCTGGCGGGTTGAGGTGAGACAAACAGCATCTCGGACCGCCAAAGATGGTTGAGGCTGTTGTAGGCCTTGCGCACGTTGTGGTGGGTCCACACGCGGGTCCATGCACCTGTTTTGGGGTCTTTGATCATGGTTTTCTCGTTCATCCATTCCCGGTAGATCGTTGAAAACTCGTGCAGTTGCACACCCACGCGGCAGCTTCATCCAGTGTGGTGATCCGGGTCAGTTTCAGCGCAAGTCGGTAGATGGTGCGCCCGGCATCGGTGCGTGGGTTGGTGGTGGTGTAGCGGCGGACCACGCGTTGGGCGTGGACGAGGCAGCGTTGAATTTTTCGTAGTCGGCCAGCACTTTTTGATTGCGCTGTATGCGCCTTGCCGCCGTCGATGACGGCGATGAGTGGGAACTTCGATGCGTTCAAGCAGCAGTTGGTAGTCGCGGGTGGTTTCGTGTTTGCACCAGTGCCAGGCGATCACGTGGTCGATGGTCGCCGCGACGATCAGGCAGCCACCGGCGGTGTAGGTGCCATCGAGAAATACCTGGTCGTAGATCCGCTTGTGGTGGCCGGCGGTGGGGTCAGGCACATCAACGAGCCAGCACCACTGAAGCGCCGCTTCATGGTGGCGCGGCTAACACCGTTTCGTTTGGCTAGGGTCGTCGGTGATATTGCGGTGGTGCAATGCTCGATGAACTGGGTGAACACTGCCGCGTTGGTGATGTCGTTTCGACGTTTGACGCTGGAGGCGCCGCATTGTTTGCAGCGCCATCTGGTGGTGCCTTTGCTGGTGGTGCCGTTGCGTTTCATTTCACCGCCGCAGTGGCAGCGTGGTTGGTTCTTCGACATTGCGACACCACACCACGCCGCGCATAGCACATCACGGCTGCCACACCGAGGATTTCCCGTCGGGGGCTAGATATATGCTTCCGGAGCATATACTTTCCGGAAACCTACAGGTCAATCCGTGAAAATCCGCGATTCCGGACACATATTTTGACCCTTAACCCAAGATTGCGCGCCAGTGGCAGCCGCGTCGAACCACTCGGGCACGCGTCCCGGAATGTCCGCCAGCTCCTGGGGATTCGCGGACGTGCCATCGCTGCGCAAGTATCCCGTGTAGTAGTTGAGCGACGTCAGCCAGCTTTGCGAGACCATGATGTCAACAGTGACCCCATAGCGTTCGCTCGTCCATACCAGGACGGTGTCGGTCGACCCACCGTCGGCGGCGTAGGTATCGCGGCGCAGGTCAAAACCGAACGGCTTGAGCTCGCCGTCAAACGCTTCTTGCACACGCTGCGGATCATGCTCATCAAAGTCGTAGGACCGCGAAATCATTCGATACAGCGTCTGGTCGCCAACGCTCAGCTGAGAAATATAGTCGTTCCCGTCGTAGCTACGGTAGTTCTCACGCGTCATGACCTCATTGCGCGCCCGGATGATCGCCGGTTCCACGTCGCGTTTGAACGCCTCGATGGGTTCGAGAGACGCCGCGCGCTCCCAGGTCTTCCTTCTGTTCCGTGTTCAACTTTTTTCCTCCTGCGAAAGGTATGCACGCGGCGCACACCACTGCTAGAAAAACAGCAAGCACCCCAATGGGCGGGCGCTTCACTTCTTACCTCGTCCCGCGATGACCCGTGAAATGTCGTCGAGCGCCTTGCTGCCCTCGTTGAAGTATCCACCATGCTTGCGGAACGGATAGAACTGCGACTTATCAACGTTGTCGCCAACATCGCCGGACAGGTGGTTGTAGCCCGGCATCTTGGCGGGATTCTTTCCGAACCGACCGTCGTCGCCGATGCCCTGGACCATGTCTGCCAATAGTCGGTGGCGCTGACCCAGGCGTGGCCCTTCTCAAGCTTAAACTCCGAGACGTCCTGGACGCCTGAGCCCGGCGAGCCAAACTGGATGAGATCATCGACGACACCCGAATCGACCTTTGTGAGCGCAATACCGGCGGTCGTCGACCCGTAGGAGTGGGATGCGACAGTGATGTGCGCGTCGCCCGCGCCGCGCTCGCGCGACGCATCGAGACCGTCCAGGAATCCAGCGAGTTTATCTGCGCCCCTCCTGGCGTAACCGATATCCGTCACCTCTGCGATGTTCTGCGGTGCCTCGTAGCCCAGGTAGGAGATCATTGCGACACTCTCGCCGTGAGCGTGTTTCCTCACGTTCGCGCCCATGATCTTCGCATCGTCATCGTACTTGCCCAAGTTGTTCGCAACGTTGGAGTACAGACCCGGGACAATCACGCCGATATGATCGGCCGTGTCGACGTTGCCCTGAGCGACGGCGGCGAGCACCCGCTTTGCCCGAGGTCTCCAGACTCAGGAGCTGGCGTGGGGTCCCGTCTCCCTGCGGCGAGGGCTGTTCCCGATCGAGCGTGCTTTGAACATTCTTCAGTGCCTTCACGCGCTCTTCGACACGTTCCAGTTCCTGGCGCTCGCGGCGCGACGGATGGGCACCGTAGCGGTCCTTGAGACGCTCAAGCTTCTTCTCTTCCCGCGCGGTGGCGTCCTTCAGGTAGATGCGGTTCGCCTTGTCACGCGACGTTCCGTCGATGCCGTTCAGGTTGCCGATCTCCTGGGGGTGGGCCTTGATCATCTGTTCTTTGTCGGCGTCGCTGAGCGAGGACCACCAGTCCGCCACTTCCTTTTCGGAAGCCCCCTTGGGTGGAAGCTGGAGTTTCTTCGTCGGGCCGCGGGTACCACTGGTCGATCCATTCGCGTAGGAGCTTCCCGCTCCACCCATCGCCGCGAGTTTGCTCTGCGTGTTCTGAACGACGCTGGCTGCCGTCTTCATGATCGCGCCCACCTGACCAGACACGATCGCCATGTTTTTCTTGATCGCCACCGCATCGATCGGAGATACATTGTGCGGACCGACGTAATGGACAGATCCATCCGGTCCGATGTGGAGGAAGTTATTCGCGGCGGCACCATCGAGATTCCTGGCCGCTGATCCGACTCTTTGTGCGCCCTCCGAGGCCTCGTTAAAGATGCTGGCGAGGGCCTTGAGCTTACCCTCCTGCCGTTCGACGTCTCCGCACAGCTTGAACAGCGCACTACGGGCGGCATCGACGGTACGCCCGTGCGCGGTCAGAGAGCTCAGTTGGGCGTCGAGACTCTCACGCACGTTCGCCAGTGACTCCGCGCTCTTTTCATATCCCTGTGCTTGCTGACTGAGGGATGAGCCCTCCCACTGCAGGAGATCAGACCACTTCATTGTTACGACTACCCTCCGAGTTCTGCGCTAAAGCGATTGGCTCCCAGATCCAGCGGCTCGATTGGATCCACTATCGGGGTCGGGTTTCCCATCCTGGGCAGCTTCACGGGAGGCATCTCGGGAAGCTCGATGGCAGTTTCGGAAGGGGGTGAGGACCGGTCGGCCCTGTGATGATCGGATCCAAGGGTTTGATCGGACCGACGGGGTCATAGGGCGTAGGCTCAACCTTCGGCCGACCCGTGCGAGGGCGGGGTTGGTGGCGGCGGCGATGCCCACCGTCCCTGTGATTCCCCTTCTGCTTGTCTGGGTCACCAGGAAGACGCGGACCGTGATGAGTCGGCTGACCACCATTGCTCGGTGAGGGAAGAGGAACGAGTCGCGGATTCTCATGCCCCTGTCCACCGCCAGAGCCGGAACCCGAGCCCCCACCGTATCTGTTGCCCTCGATGATGGAACCGATGAGCTGGCTGTTCTCGTCTTCGGAGGCGATGAAGTCGCGCTCGGCAGCTTCGAGCGAGTCGGCGTGCTCGTCCAGGCTCGTGCCCGTCTTGGTTGCCTGATCCGCGAACTTATCTTCGACGCCATGCATCTGGGACGACAGGCTCGTGCCGGGCATCGCCGAGGCAAACGCGCTGGCTCCGCCCTCGGGGCGAGCAGAACGAACAGCCTCTGCGGCCTCGCGCGCCGTCGAAGCGAGGCGAGGGAACTCGCCGGCAACAAATGAAAGATCGCTCATCGTCCACTCCTGTGTTCATAGATGCGTGACCTGGACAATATTACCGGACGGAAACCTGACGCGCACCCATTCATTCGGGGCGCCCATACTCCCCTATCGCACATTTTTACCGCTCACACCCCTAGAAAATTGGTGACGGGGCGGCTACCTTGGCACTGTCACCCCCACCGGGGCCTGACTCACACCCACCACCTCCAGGAGCCAACATGAGCGAGGCACGCCGACCCGCACACTCCGCGGAATCGGATGCGCCAGCCTATGCCTCGTCCGCAACGACGACGAGGCCAGCCATCCCCCGCCTGCCCGCCGGCCGTCTCGCGTTCCTCCTCTTTGCCGGCATCGCGCTCCTCGCGGGCCTGGACGCCTCCCTCGTGCGCCTCGGAGCGCTCGCGCCCGTGGCCTCGACGAGCCTGGGGACCGTGCACGGGCTCCTCATGATCTACGGGTTCCTGGGCACCGCGATCTGCCTGGAGCGCGCGGTCGCCCTGCAGTCCGACGGGCGGCGCGCGTGGGCGTACGCGGCTCCTCTGCTGACCGGGGCCGGCGCCGTCAGCGCGGTCGTCATCTCCGTGAATGCGGGGGTGCGCGAAGCGCTCGCGAACCTGCCGATCCCGCGTTTCCTCGCCGCCCACCTGGCCGGATTCGCGCCCGAGCGGATGATGCCCGGATTCCTCATCACCCTCGGCATGGCAACGCTGTGTGCCATCTACTGCTACGTATGGGCGCGCAGACAGGCCACCCACGCGGTCCTCATCCAGCTGATGGGCGCACTCATCGGGCTGGGCGGCATCCTCCTGTGGTGGCGAGGCCTCGAGACGCCGCGCGCTGTCCCGTGGTGGCTGGCCTTCCTGATCGTCACGATCGTCGGCGAGCGCGTCGAACTCGCGCGCCTCGCCTTCGCGTCCGGCTCCACGGAGCGGCGCATCACCGCCGAAAGCGCCGCCCTCATGGTGGGCCTGACGGTCGCGCTCTACTCCCCCGCGCTCGGGTACCCGCTGATCGGGCTGAGCCTCGGCACCCTCATGGTGGACACCGCGTGGCACGACATCGCGCGCGGCACCGTGCGCATGAAGGGCCTGCCGCGCCTGGCGGCCGTGTGCATGCTGAGCGGCTACGCGTGGGCGCTCGTGCCCGCGCTGATGTGGGTCATCGCGCCCCCGGCCTTCGACGGGTACGGGTACGACGCCGGCGTCCACGCGATCACGATCGGCTTCGTCGTCTCGATGCTGCTGGCCCACGCTCCCGTCATCATCCCGGCGGTCGCCCGGCGCGAGGTCCCCTACCACGCCGCCATGTGGGTTCCCTTCGCGTTCCTGCAGGTCTCCCTCCTGCTGCGCCTCCTCGCGGGCGCGCGCGAGGCCGCCTACCCGTGGCGCCTCGGCGGCACGCTGGGTGTCGTGGGCGTCCTCCTGTTCGTCGCCACGACGCTGACGGTAACGATTCGCCGGGCGCGTGCGGTCTCGCGCGAACGCCGCCTCATCGACGAGGCCGACTCGCCCTCCTCGGGTCCCGCATCGTCGGGCGGAGCGGAGGGGTGATGAGCAAGCCTCGCGTCCCCCGCACGGACCGCGCAACCTCGGTGTGGATGTGCGCGGCGGCGGCGTGCGCCGCGATCACGATCGTCGCCCGAGGCCGTATCCCGCAGAACCTGTGGACGATGATCCACCTGGTGACGCTCGGTGTGCTATCGAACGGGATCTTCCAGTGGTCCTGGTACTTCACGCGCGCACTCGCGCATCTGGCCCCCGGTGATCGACGCGCCGGGCGCGACAATACCGTGCGCATCATTGCTTTCAATCTTTCCCTGCTGCTCCTCATCGGTGCCATGTGGTCGAATCTGTGGTACGCGACCGTCACCGGCGCGACGGTCGTCAGCGTGATCGCCGCATGGCACGGGTGGGCGCTGCTCACCGCCTCCCGCGAGCGCCTGGCGTCGCGTTTCGCGGTGATTATCCGCTACTACATCGCGGCGGCGTTTTTCCTGGTCGTCGGCGCGCTGCTGGCCGGTTTCGTCACGGTGGCCATGTTCGACGCGAACGCACCCGCGTGGCTGGCCGAGGCCCGGGATCGTCTGACGGTCGCCCACGCGCTGGCGGGTGTGGCCGGTTGGGTGGGCCTGACGATGGGTGGGACCCTGGTGACGCTGGGGCCGACCGCGATGCGCACGCGCATGGATCCGCGGGCCGTGTCCTTCGCGACGAGCGCCCTGCCCCTGTGGGTGGCTGCGCTCCTCGTCGCGGGCGCGGGTACGCTCGCCGGGTCGATGCGCGTAGCGTCGGTGGGTCTCCTCGTCGTCGTGGGCGCGGCGGCGCTGGGCGTGGGCGTTCCGCTCTGTCGCGCGGCACTCGCGAAGGGCCCGGCCGAGTACGGCGCATGGTCCCTCACGCTGGGTGCCGCCTGGATTCTCGTCGCCGGCGCGGGAGCGTCCCTGCGCGCCTTCGAGGCCGCGGACGCGACCGGCCTGCGCGCGGCGTTCCTGCCGTGGCTGCCGATCCTCGGCGCGGCCGGCGTTGGCCAGCTCTTCGTCGGCGCGCTCACCTACCTGATGCCCGTCGTCATCGGCGGCGGCCCGTCCGCGGTGCGCGTCGGGGTCGGCGTGCTCGAGGCCGGGGCTCCCATCCGGGAGGCTGCTCGCAACGTGGCCGCAGTGTTTGCCCTCGCCGTCGCATCCCTGGGCGGCGTGCCCGCCGAGCGCCTCACCATCGCCGCGTGGGTGGTCCTGCTGGCCACCTACGTCGTCGACATCGTCCTCATGGCCCGCTGCGGCGTGGCCCAGGCGCGTGTCAAGCGCGCCGCCCAATCCCCCACCACCACGTAAGGAGGCCGCCGTGGCTGACCTGAACCTGTCTGCGTCACCCTCATCGGGAGGAGACGCCCGCACAACGTCCGCCCCGAAGGGTAGCTCGACGGGAACGCCGAAGCTGCGCATGAGCCCGGCGGGCGACCACTCGCCCGTGAGCCGCACGGCGGGCGCGATCATCGGCGTCGTCTCCGTCGTGGCACTCGCGCTGGCGATCTTCCTGTCCAACCCGTCCGCGCCCACGGCGTCGGGCACGGGGACCGCATCGGGGGCCACGGCCTCGTCCGTGACGCCGACCGGGCACACGACCCGCGTGTCGGTGGGCGTCGAGGGCATGGCGTTCACTCCCAACCACATCGAGGTGCCGGTTGGTGACCGCCTGATCATCGACTTCACGAATTCGGGGGATCAGCGCCACGACCTGGTGTTTGAGACGGGCGTGTCCTCCGGGTCCCTGGCGTCGGGCGAGACGAAGGAGCTGGATCTCGGCGTCATCGGCGGCGACGTCGAGGGCTGGTGTTCCCTGCCGGGTCACCGCGAGATGGGCATGACGCTGCACGTGCAGGCGACGGGCGCCTCGTCCTCCTCGGGGCCCTCGGCCTCGAGCGGCCACGCGGGGCACGACCACGGCCAGGACGCCACCGGCGGGCCGGCCACGGCGACCGAGCTGACCGACTACGCGGCGTCCATCGACGCGCGCGACCCCGCCCTGCCGGCCGCGACCAGCGAAACCGAGCGCTACTACACCTTCACGGTCACCGAGCAGACCACCAACGTCACCGACACGCTGACCCGCCAGACGTGGACCTTCAACGGCGAGGCACCCGGCCCGATCCTGCGCGGACACATCGGCGACACCTTCCACATCACGCTGGTCAACAACGGGACGATGAGCCACTCGCTGGACTTCCACGCGGGCCTCGTCGCCCCCGACAACGTCATGCGCTCGATCGAGCCCGGGCAGAGCCTCGAGTACACCTTCGTCGCAAAGAACGCGGGCATCTGGCTCTACCACTGCTCGACCGCGCCCATGTCGATGCACATCGCGAACGGCATGTTCGGGGCCGTCATCATCGACCCGACCGACCTGGACAAGGTCGACCGCGAGTACGTCATGGTCGCCTCCGAGCTCTACCTGGGCGCGGACGGGCAGCCCGCAGATGCCTCGCTCCTGTCTGCCCTGCAGCCCAACGCGATGGCCTTCAACGGCGTGCCCTTCCAGTACAAGGCTCACCCGATCCAGGTCAAGACCAACGAGCGCGTGCGCGTGTGGGTCATGGACGCGGGACCCAACCTGGCGACCACCTTCCACGTCGTCGGCACCCAGTTCGACACGGTGTGGCGCGAGGGCGCCTACGTGATCCGCGGCGGCGGCAGCGGGGGCGGCTGGGGCCAGGTCCTGTCCCTGGGTGCCGCCGAGGGCGGCTTCGTCGAGTTCACGCCCCTCGAGGCCGGCCACTACGCCTTCGTCAACCACGCACTCTCCCTGGCGGAAAAAGGGCCAGACCGGCGTCTTCGAAGTGACCGACTGAAGCCGTTCCCCGATCCTGGCCACGGCCTCGTCCCCACGGACGAGGCCGTGGCTTCTTCGCGATGTCCTCCCGCGCGCCGCCCGGCTTGCCAGCGCTCGTCGGTCATCGCGACACCAGGTTTTTCCTCCCCGCGCGGGGCCCGGTTCTTGCGCCACAAATCGAGGCCGTGGCCATTTGAGCGGGTTTTTCCTCCCCTCGTGGAGGGCCCGAATGGTTACGTACGCCCCATTCCGCTTGGCTTTCGGGACGCTACCCCGGTGATAGAATGGATGGATGCTCGGCACCTATCTTGACATTCTGCGTTACCGCCAGTCCTGGAAATTCTCCGCGGCCGGCCTTGTGCTGCGCATGCCCATGTCGATGGTGGGACTGTCAACGATCCTCATGGTGCGCGCCGAGTACGGCAACTACACGCTCGCGGGCGCGGTCTCTGCCGTGAGCATCATCGTCATGGCGCTCTGCGCGCCCATCCTCGCGCGCCAGGTCGACCGCCACGGTCAGCTACGCGTCATGGGGCCCGCGTGGACGATCTCGGTCCTGTCGATGTCCGCGCTGGTCGCCGCCGTCTTCATGCACGCCCCGGCGTGGACGCTCTTCATTCCGGCCGCCCTCGCGGGTGCCACGTGGGGTGCACCCGGCGCACTCGTGCGCTCGCGCTGGTCGACGATCCTGCACAAGCCGGGCCAGCTGACGACCGCCTACGCCCTCGAGTCCGCGGTCGACGAGTTCGTCTACATCGTGGGCCCCGTGCTCTCCACGGTCCTGGGCACCGCCGTGCACCCGGCCACCGGCCTCATTATCTCAATCGCGAGCCTGGCGGTGGGCGGCGCTCTCTTCCTGTCGCGCCGCGACTCCGAACCCGCGATCATTCCCTACGACCCCAGCGCCCCGCGCGAGTCCGTCATCCGCAAACCCGTCGTCCTCGTCATGGCCGCGACCTACATCGGCATGGGCATGACGTTTGGCGCGATGGAAGTGTCGATGGTCAGCTTCACCGAGGAGCTTGGCACCCCGGCGCTCGGCGGTATCCTCCTGGCTCTCTTCTCCATCGGCTCGCTGACGGCCGCCCTGGTGTACGGCGCGCGCACGTGGAGGCGCCCCACCTGGCAGCTCTTCGTGATCGGCGTGATCGCGATGGCCGTCGGCATGAGCCTGTTCCCCCTGGCATTCAACGTCTGGACGATGGCCGTCGTCATCCTCATCACGGGCCTCACCTGCGCGCCCACAATGACGAACGTCAACGTCATCATCCAACAGTCCGTCTCGCCCGCGAAGCTCACCGAGGGCCTCACCTGGATGTCCACCTCGATCAGCCTGGGTGTCTCCCTGGGAACCGCGGTCGCGGGTCCCGCGATCGACGCTATCGGCGCGCGCGGCGGCCTGTTCACCATGGCCGGGGCAGGGTGGGCGATGGTCGTGCTCATGCTGATCGGCCTACCCGCGCTGCGTAGGAGCACTGCGGCCACCCCGAAGCCCACGCTGCCCCTCGACTGAGGACCACGCAACCCCGATTCTTGCGCTCCGGGTGGGTCGAGGCCCTATGATTGCCCTCATGCGCCTCCGACCGCCCCTCATCGACGACGAATCGCCCTCGTTCACGCTCGCCCTCACGGCTGGCGCGGGCGAATTCGCATCGTCTCTGCTGGTCGCCGTCATGTCACAGGGCTGGTACTACCCGGGCGTCGTCGGCTTCGGAGGCATCGGCTCCCAGCGCAGCGCCCGCATCCTCGGCCGCGTCCTCATGGCCCGCGGCGACGAGGGCCGCTCCTGGCTCCAGACGAGGCGCGGGTGGCGCCAGTTTTTCAACGCCCAAGTCCCCCGCCAGCCCGTGCTCGTCACGGTCGGTAACGCGCGCAGGCTCGCCTTCGCGGACCGCGGCGGATTCGTCGACATCACGGTGCTCGGCCACGGCCTCGAACCCGGCTGGCACGACGCGACCATTCAGGTCTTGCACGCGGGCGACGTGCGCGCCCTCGGGATGTCCGAGGATACCGCCGCGAAGCTCGCCGCCACCTTGCGCACCGCGACCCCTCTGCCCGCCCCGGCCTCGGCGATGCACGAACGCCCCCGCAAGGGCCGCATCCGCGCCGGACGCCCCGCCCGCGTGTGTCTGCGCATCGTTTCCGACGACGAGCGCTTCGGGGTGGTTTCCGACATCGACGACACCGTCATGGTCTCCATGCTGCCGCGCCTGGTCACCGCCGCGAAGCACGCGTTCCTCGACCGCGTCTCCGCGCGCGAGGCCGTCCCCGGCATGGCGAACCTGCTGACGACGCTAACCACCTCCTCGGCCACGTCGGAGGGCGTGCCCGAGGGCACCCACGCCCCCATCATGTACCTGTCGACGGGCGCGTGGAACGTCGTGCCGACCGTGCGTTCCTTCCTGGAGCGCACCGGCTATCCGGCCGGCGGCTTCCTCATGACGGACTTCGGCCCCTCGAACACGGGCTGGTTCCGCTCGGGCCCCGAGCACAAGCGCCGCGAGCTGCGCCGCCTGGCCCGCATGTTCCCGCACATGCGCTGGCTCCTGGTCGGCGATGACGGGCAGCGCGACCCTGAAATCTACGCGGAGTTCGCCCGCGAGTTCCCCCAGTGCGTCGCGGGCATCGCAATCCGTTCCCTGTCCGAGATCGAGCAGTTCATGGCTCACGGCAGCTTCGAGGCCATGGTGCCCGACGCCCTGTGGACGGTCCCCGAGTCCATCCCCGTCTGGTACGGTTCGGACGGCGAGGCGCTCCTGGAGAATATCCGAGGCCGTGGCACGGCCGGGCCGCTCGCCAGCCGCTGAGCGGGTGCTGAGCGGGCAAGCCCGCCGGCGTGACGCTGCTTGAGGCCCCACGGGCCACTCGCGAGCCGCTGACCGGGCGCTGACCGAGCGCTGAGCGGGCGCTGACCGGCCGCTGACCGGCCGCTGAGCGGGCAAGCCCGTCGGCGTGATGCTGCTTGTTGCCCCACGGGCCACTCTCCCACCAATTTCGCATGCAATTCCCCTGAGTGTATTTCAAGTGTTGAAGTCTGATCGTTGATATTCTGCGGTTTTTGAGCGTGCATGGATCCGTGTCGTGGGGGAATTGCATGCGAAATTTGCTTTGGGATGGGTACTCCTGTTGTTTGTGGATACTGCGGCCCGGGCTCCACCACCGCCCACCGGCACCGCGGCCAGGCTCTGTGCCTCGAAACCCGCCCGTGCCCTCCACACCGGTCCCTCCGGCACCCTCCACACGGGTGGGGCCTGGTGTCCTGTTGGCGAGCCCCAACTCTGCCTCGTGTTCGGTACAAAATTCTCCCTGCTCAGCTTCTTGGTGGTGACAACGGTATAAAACTCTCCCTGCATGTAGAAAAAGTGCCAAATCGAGCCATTTCGGGCGAGCAGGGAGAGTTTTGTACCGGAAGTGGGGCCGTGCGGCTCGTGCAGGGAGAGTTTTGTCCCGCACATGCGGTGCGAGGGGGTGTGCTGGGAGAGTTTTGTACCGCACATGCGGCAAGGGCGGGTACGCGGGGAGAGTTTTGTACCGGAAGTGGGCCGCCCTTGGGTGCTGTTGCTGGGCTTTTCCCGCTCATGGGCACTGGGGCGGGGCCTTCCGGACCCGCAGGTGCGCTCCACGACGGTGGCGGTGGGGGTTTTGCACTACACGAAGCCCTCAACCGGTGTGTCGCCGGCGTGTCGCACCCTCTTGTAGTGCAATTCCCCCCGTCGAGGGGCCTGCCTGACGGGCGAGGCACCCAAAACGCAGACCACCTCGCCAAAAAACGATGAAATAGGGCCATTTGGGGAGAAGTGGTCAGCGTTCTGGGCGATCCCGGCGACATGGGCAACTAGCGCACGCATCAGCGAGCAATCCCGGGTGCATGGGTTGCTCGCGCGCATTATCGGGTGCCTGGCCAGGGCAGTCGCGAGCACACCGGGGGCACGCTGTCGGGCCCCTGGCCGGGGTTCTGGCTGCCCGACACGAGCGGTGCGCTCGCACGTTAGCCCTTGAATGTGCGCGTAAACCCGTTGATACGCACGTTAACCCCTCGACATGCACGTGGGCGGCGCTGCCCACACAAATACCATCGGGCCCACGTGCGAGGTGTCGGGCCCACGTGCGAATCAGCGGGTCCACGTGCGCGGCGAGGAACGCAGGCAGCTAGCACGCCTCGGCGAACTGCACCCCTGACGCTGAATGTCCACACCTGGCCAAGCGTTCGTCCACACGTTCACCCGCGCACTGGGCGCGATGCAGTATTCACAGGAACGAGGAAAAAACGACCAACTAAATTCGTGACTTTCCCGCGCAACAAAGCCGAAAAATCGCGCTGCTAGCAACACGATTTGTCCATCCTCATAGTTGGTGTCAACCAACTAAAAACACCACTTTTCCGCATCAACAAGCCGAAAAGTCGCTCCTCCAGCAACACCTAGTGTCCTATAACCCCACAAGCAAGCCAAAAAGTCGCCACAAAACCAACACGTTTTGTCCTTTAACCCCATTTTGCCGTTTAGCCCCGAAACGAAGCTCATCACTATAAAAAGGCCGCCCCGAGGGGCGGCCCTTCCATCTATTGCGTCGTCACAAGTCCTACTTTGATCCCGACATCGGACGGCACTTAGTGGGCTGCTCGATGGGATCCGTGGACTTCAGGACTCGCTGCACGTCTTCGGCGCTCATCACGTCGTCGTAGAAGGTTCCCAGCTCGACGGTCACGGTGGAATCCTGCGCGTCGGAGAGGCGCACGTGCGCGCCGGGGAAGAAACGCGCCACCGAGTAGGCGTTATCCACCGCGTTCGGACCGGCGGTAATGCGCACTTTGCCGGTGTACTCGACGTCCGAGTTCGCGGGCTCCGCCGTCTGGAATCCAGCGGTTGTCAGCATGTCCGTCGCCTTGGATGCCAGACCCTGGTGCTGCGTCGTGTTGATGACCATAACGGACACCTGACCGGGTGCAACGGGCTTCGCGTTCGCGGTCGGGCAAGGAATATCGCCGGTTTCGGCGTACTTGATCTTCACCGAAAAGTCATTGCCAAAAGGAACGGGGATGATGCCCGTGAACACCAGGGAGGCCACCACCGCGGCCACTAACATCACGACACCGATGATGGCGAACGTCGTGTTTTGACGCTGCTGACGCTCGCGCAGGAATCGCTGGCGCGGAGTGAGGGCAGTGCGGGGCGCGTTCGGAGTACTCACAGTGTCCAGCCTATCGAATGGGAGCGGCCCGAGGCCAGACAACGCCCCGTCAGGCACGTTACATCTCGCCGCCGCACACCCTCGGCGCTACAGTAAGGTCACCCTGAGTAACGGGGCCACCGCGCGCTGCTGCCCCTTCTCGGGACACCAACCGCACGGGGCCCCGGCCTCGCCTCCGTCCGACCCGAAAGAGGACCGCGATGAGCTTCCTGGACACCGACCTGCTCGCCCGCATCCACGAGCGCGCCGCCGACGCCGACGCCGCGAACACCTACCCCAAGGCCGACCTCGCCGACCTGCGCGAGGCCGGATACCTGTCAGCGTTCGTCCCCACCGAATTCGGGGGCGCAGGCCTGAGCCTGACCGAGATCGCCGCCGAGCAGACCGCGCTGGCCAAGGCGGCGCCCGGCACCGCGCTGGGCATCAACATGCACCAGATCATCGTCGGGCTCGGCCGCTACCTGGTGGCGGCAGGCAACGCGCGCGGCGAGCAGATCCTGCGCGACGCCGCCGCCGGCGAGGTCTTCGGCTTCGGTATTTCCGAGCCGGGCAACGACCTCGTGCTCTTCGGCTCGACGACGCAGGCAACTGCCAACGATGAGGGCGGCTACTCCTTCGAGGGCACCAAGATCTTCACGTCCCTATCCCCCGTGTGGACGCGCCTGCTGATCTTCGGGCGCGCGCAGGCCGAGGAGGGCCCCAAGTCCGTGTTCGGCATCGTCCGCCGCGACGACGAAGGCTACTCGATCAAGGACGACTGGAACACGCTGGGCATGCGCGCCACCCAGTCCATGACGACACTCCTCCAGGGCGTGACCGTGCCCGAGGAGCGCATCCTGACGATCACGGACCCGGGGCCGAGCGCCGACCCCGTCATCTTCGGGATCTTCTCCCACTTCGAGATCCTCCTGGCGGCCACCTACCAGGGGGTGGGTGAGCGCGCCGTCGAGGTCGCCGCCGAGCACGTGGCGAAGCGCCGCTCGGTGAAGAACCAGACGACCTACTCCAACGACCCCGACATCCGCTGGCGTATCGCCGAGGCCGCCCTCATCATGAACGCGGTCGGCCCGCAGATCCGCGAGCTGGCGCGCGACATCGACGAGGGCGTCGACCGCGGCCGCTCGTGGATGCCGCAGCTGTCCGCCGCGAAGAACGCGGCCGCCGAGGCCACGCTGCGCGCCGTCGAGCAGGCCATGCGCGCGTGCGGCGGCAGCGCCTACTACAACACGCACGAGCTCTCGCGCCTGTACCGCGACGCGCTCGCCGGCCTCTTCCAGCCCTCCGACCAGGAGTCCCTGCACGCCGCGTGGGCGAACCTGATCCTGGGTCCCATCGAGAAGGCGTAGCGCAGGAGCAGAAACGAGGCCGGGGCCGCAGCGCGGTGCCCGGGTCGCGACACGCGGCCCGAGGCGCCGTCCCACAGGACGGCCGCGCCCATGCCTCGTCGAGTCAGACGGAGGGCGGGCCCGAGGAATCCCTCGGGCCCGCCCTCCGTTATGCGCGCGTTACGCGCGTGGGGTCAGTCGTTCCACCTGAACTTCTCGGGGCCGATCTCGCCGGTCGTGCCCGTCATCCAGCCGCCGCGCGCCAGCGCGAAGGACTGACCGGTCTTCGTGTTCCAGCAGCTGATGCCGTCCTGCGTGGAGTGGCAGGCGTAGTCGCCCTTCGTGGCGGCCGCGCCGTAGGCGAGGGCGTTGCCGCCGCTGGGCGAAGCGCTCTCGCAGGACTGTCCGGCCTTGTCCTTCGTGGCGGTCAGGACGCCGACCTTGTTGCCGGTGCAGGAGGCGAAGCCGTCCTCGGCCCAGTCGGACTCACCGATGCCGCAGCTGACGCCGTCAGCGGTGAAGGAGCAGGTGATGTTGCCCGACGGCGAGGAGAACGAGTCGACGGTGATCGCACCGGCGGGCGCCGGGTACTTCGCGGGTTCCTCGGTCGTGGCGCTCGCAGAAGGCGTCGGGGTCGACGAGGACGAGGAGGACGACGAGCTCGGGCTCGAACCGGCCGCGGGTCCCTCGTATCCGCGCGTGAACACGTAGATGACGAAGGCGAGGAGGACCGCCGCGGTCACGGCGAGGACGCCGAGGATGACGGCCATGACGGGGAAGCCGCGCTTTTCCTTGGATTCGACGGCGGGCGCGGCGTTCTGCGGGGCGCTCGGCTGGACCTGGTAGGACGCGCCTGCACCCCGGTAGGCCTGGGGCATGGGCTGCGTGCGCGCGGGGGTGCCCGACGCGCTGGGGTAGGACGAGCCGGAGGACGCGCTCGGGTAGACGGCGGTCGCCTCGGGATCCTGCGTCCCCTTGCTGCCCATGATGGAATGACGCTGCACCTGGGCGACGACCTGCTCGCGAGCACCCACCTGCGGGACGGGAGCATTCGTGCCGACGACAGCCGAGTAGGGGGTAGTGCGCTCGACCTGCGAGTAGGAGTTCACGCCACCCTGGCCGAGCACGTACATGCCTGACTCGGAGGTGCGGATCGACGAGCCGGCAACCGCGCCGGACACGTCTCCGTGCATGACGAGGTAGCCGTTGGAGTCGATGTAGCCATCGTAGTCGTCGCGCGCTTCGAGGGCCGCGTTGACCTGCGGATCGTTGAACTGGTGCAACCAGTCGAGCAGCCCGCGATAGGCGTGCGGGTGCGCGGCCACCACCGGGCGCAGCTCGGGGTAGCGGTACGCCAGCTGGCGCAGCGCTTCAGCGTCGGTCGACGGGTCCTGGGCAGCCGCCGCAGGGTCGTCGAAATGCAGCTCTTCAGCCATCGAAACTCCAGACTTCACGGTCACGAGGTTGTTACACAATACCGCGATCACGGGTCACAAGTGAAACCTTCACCATATTTTTTCCCACCATGCGGCGCTGTCACTTGACAAAAGCTCTACGAGTCACCACGGAAGATAAATCTGTCAAAGCCCAGGGTTTCGATGTCCCGCGCGAGGGAACGAACCTGGTCGTCCCACCCCGGCCTCGTCGCACAGAACCCATCGGGCGTCCCCATGTCGCGGGCCTGCTGGAGCGCGAGGGTCCTCGCCCCCATCTCTCTCGCGCACGCCGCAACCTCGAAACCGTCGGAGGGGCCGTCGGGGTAGACGGTCAGGCGCACCTCGTGGTCCACCTCGGGGTGGGCCAGGACAATACCCAGCGACTCCCACGCCCGCTCGCCGGCACCCGCCCGCCCGGCCACGGCCTCGTAGTTGCCCCGGGTCGCCTTCACGTCGATGCCCACCCAATCGACGAGGCCCGCGCCCAGCAGGTCCGCCAGGCGGCGCGGGTAGGGGCCCGCGGTGTGCAGGCCGACGCCGAAGCCGAGCTCGCGCACGCGCGCCATCGCCGCGCCCAGCGCGATCTGACGCGTCGCCTCGCCGCCCGAGAACACGACGCCATCGAGGAGGCCGCGCCTGCGCGCCAGCAGATCCTCGAGCTTGCTCCACGCGACCACGCCCGGGATACGCGGGTCAATAATCGCGCTGTTGTGGCAGTACGGGCACGCCCACGGGCACCCCTGCAGAAACAGGGACGCCGCGAACTTGCCCGGCCAGTCCACGGTCGACATCGGGACGAGGCCCGCGATCTGCAGGTCGTCCGGCGTCCACTCGCGCGCATCCCGCCCCCCCGACGAGGCCGGGGCCGCCCAGACTCAGCGTGCCCTCCCGGGGAGCCCCGGCCTCGCCCATCGGGGGACGGGCGCTCACGTCAGCGGCTCCCCGCGGGAGGGAACGCGCTGACGAGCTCCCCGTGCGCGTCCGCGGCGGTCTCGGAGAACATCTGACGCTCGTGGTACTCGCCCTTCTTGCCAATGTTGAAGGACTGGACCGGGCGGAAGTAGCCCATCACGCGCGTCCACACCTCGCAGGCCTGCGGCTCGGCGTCGGGGTGAGCGGCAGCGCACTTGTCGCAGGTGAAGTGCTCACCGGCCAGGTAGCCGTGGACCGGGCAGATCGAGAAGGTCGGCGTGATCGTAATGTAGGGGACCTTGAAGGCCGTCAGCGAGCGGCGCACCATCTCCTTGCAGGCCTCGCCCGAGGACACGCGCTCACCCATGTACAGGTGCAGGACCGTGCCGCCCGTGTACTTGCCCTGCAGGACCTCCTGATCCTCGAGGGCCTGGAACGGGTCATCCGTGTACGCGACCGGCAGCTGCGAGGAGTTCGTGTAGTAGGGCTCGTCCGGCGTGCCCGCCTGGATGATGTCCGCGAAGCGCTTGCGATCCTCCTTCGCGAAGCGGTACGTCGTGCCCTCCGCGGGGGGGTGGCCTCCAGGTTGTACATGTGGCCGGTGGCCTCCTGGAGCTGGACCATGCGCTCACGCACGCGGTCCAGGATGCGCACGCACATGTCGAATCCGCGCGGATCCGTCAGGTCGTAGGCGTCGTCGCTGAAGTTACGCACCATCTCGTTCATGCCGTTGACGCCAATCGTCGAGAAGTGGTTATCGAGCGTGCCCAGGTAGCGCTGCGAGTAGGGGAACAGGCCGTGATCCATGTGGTACTGGATGGTCTCGCGCTTGATCTCGAGGGACTTCGAGGCCAGGTCGATGAGCTCGTCCATGCGTGCGACGAGGCCCTCCTCGTCCCCCTGTAGAGGTAGCCGAGGCGCGCCATGTTGAGCGTGACCACGCCGATCGAACCGGTGAGCTCCGCCGAGCCGAAGAGGCCGTTGCCGCGCTTGAGGAGCTCGCGCAGATCCAGCTGGAGGCGGCAGCACATCGAGCGGATCATGTGCGGGTCCAGGTCGGAGTTAATGAAGTTCTGGAAGTAGGGCAGGCCGTACTTCGCCGTCATGTCGAAGAGGGCGTCGACGTTCTCACCCTCCCAATCGAAGTCGGGCGTGATGTTGTAGGTCGGGATCGGGAACGTGAAGACGCGGCCGTCCGCGTCGCCGCCCGTCATGACCTCGATGAAGGCGCGATTGATGAGGTCCATTTCCCGCTGCAGCTCGCCGTAGGTGAAGTCGACGACCTCGTCACCGATGAGAGGGTGCTCGTCCGCCAGGTCGTCCGGGCACGTCCAGTCGAAGGTCAGGTTCGTGAACGGGCACTGGCTGCCCCAGCGCGAGGGCACGTTCAGGTTGTAGATGAGCTCCTGCATGCACTGCACGATCTCCTCGTACTCCATGTTGTCCAGGCGCACGAAGGGGGCCATGTAGGTATCGAAGGAGGAGAAGGCCTGGGCGCCCGCCCACTCGTTCTGGAGAGTTCCGAGGAAGTTGACGATCTGGCCGCACGCCGAGGAGAAATGCTTGGGCGGGGCCGAGGCGATCGCGCCACCCACGCCGTTGAAGCCCTCCTGGATGAGGCGCTTGAGGGACCAGCCGGCGCAGTATCCGGCGAACATGTCGAGGTCGTGGATGTGGTAGTCGCCCTCGCGGTGCGGCGCGCCAATCTCCGGAGTGTAGACGTGTTCGAGCCAGTAGTTGGCGACGATCTTGCCCGCCGAGTTCAGGATCAGGCCGCCCAGCGAATACCCCTGGTTTGCGTTGGCGTTGACTCGCCAATCAGAGCGGTCGAGGTACTCCTCGACGGTTGCAATAGCGTCGACGTCGTAGCGGGGTGCGGTCATTGTTCTGGTCCTGTCTTTTCTGCGTTGCCGCGTGTCTGCGTGTCTGCGTGTCTGCGTGTCTGCAGTGGTTACTTCGGCGTGGGGATCTGTGTGGTGGGGCTGTGTGTGGTTGTCGCTGTGTGGTTGTTGGACTGTGTCGCCGTGTCGCGGCGTTGCGGTGTCGCGGCGTTGCGTTGCGGAGGCGGCCCGCCGCCGCTTCACCTGCCGCCTCCGGCGGGCGACCGTCCTGCTGTTCGGACGCGTGATCGACACGTCGTGAACACTGCGCCCTTGTGAGGCGTGGTCGTGGCACTGTGGGTGATGGAGATTTCCTCCGCCCGGTGTGGCCTCCCCTAGATCTAGGGGTACGCGATCACGGATCACTAGATCTAGTGTTTGAGCGGAACGGTGACCACAATATCTAGTGTCAATCGTGCGTCAGAAACGCGACGCGCGCGGCAGGCAGTTCCGCTCGTCACGTGCGCGCTTTTTCGGGATCCATCGGGGACCTACGTCCCGACGCGAGGCTGCGCGGGTCGACCGGACGACACGCCCCACATCCCACCCTCACTCCGACCTCGCCCCGCCCTCGCACTCCACACCCCAACCTCACCCCGATCCGACCCCACCCTCACCCCGCCCTCGCACTCCACACCCCGGCTTCACACTCCCCACCCAAAATTCCGCATGCAATTCAATTACTTTAAACTTCAATATCCCCCACAAACGTTGCAATTCCAACGATCACAATTCAATATTTGAAATAGACCCAGGGGAATTGCATGCGAGATTGTTGGGAAACCACGACACAACGACCGTCGACACCACACCGTCGACGCCACCACCACGAAGCGCGGAGGCCGCGACCGGAGAACCCGGCCACGGCCTCGTCAAGGGAACAAATCAGACGAGGAAGGGCAGTTTCTTGACGAGCCCCAGCCCCTTCCACCACGCGCCCAGGCCGAGCGTGTCGCCCGCGCTGGTCAGCGGAATCAGGATGAGAACGAGCGCGTAGACGAGGTGCTCGTTGACGACCGGGTTGAGGGAGCCCCACACCCACGGGGCGACCGCCGCGTACATGAAGCCCAGCATGACGACGCCCGCGACGGCCGCGAGCCGCGTGCCGATACCCAGCAGGAACGCCAGCCCAATGCCCAGCAGGCCCAGCATGAACAGCCAATCCATCGCAGGCACGGCGAGGGACTCAAAGAAGGAGGCCAGAGGCTTGCCTGTGGTGGCGCCCGTCAGGTAGCTCTGCGCCGGCGTGCCACCGTTGATCCACGCGCGCGACGGGCCCGTCGAATAGTGCAGGCCGAAGGTCTTATCCACGAACGACCACAGGAAAATGAAGCCAACCGCAATGCGCAGCAGCGCCAGGACGAAGCGCGCGGGCTTGGAGGTGACGACGGCTGATGCGGGACGAGGCATGGCGGCCCTTTCTGGTGATCTGCGGTTGGTGGCGGGGTTGGGCGCCGACGGCGGGGCCACTGCCTGCCAAGTCAGCAGCTCGATAACCCGCCGCCATTATCCACCGCTAGAGTCATGTGGGGCTAGTTACGTCACGACGTCCGATGCCTGTCAGCAGCAAACTGGTAATCCGCAGTGGTTCCGGTGGTTTCACGAAACCGGCCCTGCACACCTGATTCGACGGCCCGGTACAAAACTCTCCCTGTTCGCAGCCCTCGCGGGTCGAACCGGTACAAAACTCTCCCAGCACACCGAAAAACGCCGATTTTGGGGCATTTGACGCCAGCAGGGAGAACTTTGTACCGCTCGAGCCACCAACAACCCGAGCAGGGAGAACTTTGTACCGCATGCGAGACCACGTCCGGGACAAAACTCTCCCAGCAGGCGGCTCTGGTGGGCTCACCCGGTACAAAACTCTCCCAACACACCGAAATACGCCGATTTTGGGCCATTTGACGCCAGCAGGGAGAACTTTGTACCGCTCGAGCCACCAACAACCCGAGCAGGGAGAACTTTATCCCGCATGCGCGCCCTGGCCGCAGTGCCCGTGGGCAACAGGGCCGGCACTCAGCAAAATCGCATGCAATTCGATTGCGTGAACTTTCAACAACGTCTGAAAACGTTGCAATTCCAACGATATGAATTCAAAGTTTGAAATAGCTAAACGGGAATTGCATGCGAAATTGCTGTGCCGACGGGCCAGGACGCGGGGGCAGGTCACGATGGCAGGCCGCGGTGCCCGTGGGCGGCGGCAGGGGCCTGGCTGCGGTGCCCGTGGGCGGCGGCAGGGCCTGGCCGCAGTGCCCGTGGGCGACAGGGCCAGCACTCAGCAAAATCGCATGCAATTCGATTGCATGAACTTTCAACAACGTCTGAAAACGTTGCAATTCCAACGATATGAATTCAAAGTTTGAAATAGCTAAACGGGAATTGCATGCGAAATTGCTGTGCCGACGGGCCAGGACGCGGGGGCAGGTCACGATGGCAGGCCGCGGGGCCTGACCGGCAACACACTAACGATAAGCACCGCCCGATCAGAGGCCGCCGCGAGGCCTGCGGGGCCTGGCCGGGCTTCGAGCCGACGCACCGAGCGAAGCTCGCGGCGCGGACGGCGAGCAGGCGGGCAGGCCACGCGGCGGCCGGAGATCTGTCGGGGGGAACAAGCGACAACCGCCGAATTTACTCGCCCGCAAGGCGGTCGACTTCGTGCATGATGAGGCCGCACGCGGCGCTTACCCACGCGACGGCGGCGACGCCGAGGACGCGGGATCGCCAGGGGCGCACCTGCAGGAAGTCCTCGAAGCCGTAGCCGGATCCGGGGGGATGCGGCGGACATGCTGAAGCCCCACATGGCGGCACCGGTGGCCAGCAGCGCGATGACGATGAGCCCGAGGCTCACCCACACCATGACGCGTTGAACTTTCGCGCCGTGCCGGGGCCGCCGCTCGATGGGCGACAGGGCGAGCGCCCACGCCCCCGCGATGAGGACGGCGGTGATGACGTCGGAGGGGCGGTGCCAGCCTTCCATCATGACGGACACGCCCATGAGGGATGTCCACGCCCACCCGATCCACGCGGATGGGCTGCGGAACCATTGGGGGGCGACGACGATGAGGGCGAGCGAGAGGGTGACGGCAACGGTCGTGTGCCCGGAGGGCAGCGAGTTGCCGGCACCCGTTGTGACGCCGAGGTTGGGGCGGGTGAGGATGTAGTCCTTGAGGATTTGGGTCGTGACGTTCGCGCCGACGACGGCTCCGAGGGCGCGCCCGGCGAGGGTGGGTCGGCGTCGCGCGGCGGCGACAAGGGCGACGAAGAGGCCGGATGCGACCATGACGGGCACGGACACGATGCCCGTGATGAGTGTGGAGAAGGCTTCGTAGCGGCTCGCGGAGCGCATCGTGCCTTCCATGAGGATGGTGTCGAGGACTTGCCCGGGCGCGGTTGCGAGGGCGACGTGACTGATGAGCATCGTGAGCAGCAGGCAGGTGGCGACGCCGCCGATGCGTCGGGCCAGCTTGAGCCGGTACCAGGAGTCGGACACGAGTCGACGAGGCCGTGGCCCGTTCGCCGCAGGCGTGTCGGCGGGTGCGGGGCTGGGGGTGCGTGCTCGGGTGGCACGCTGGTTCGCAGACGCGCTGTCTTCGCGGGGTGTGCGGCCGGCGGCGTCGGCGGGTGCCGACGAGCGCTTGCGGGCGCGCGCAGGGCGCGAGCCTCTGGTGTAGGGACTCGTCGACGGTGGGGTCGGAGGGCAGGGCGGCGTTGGGGTCGTCCATGGTGTCCTCCGTTCGTGTCGATGGCGTATTCCGTCTCCACTGTAGTGGAGTGTGGCGCGGGCGTGTGGATTGGTTCGGATTTGACGCAAGTCGAAGGCGATCGCACAGGGGACTGGGGTGGGCAGGGAAGCACAAGGCCTGCCCCGGGTGGGCGGCACTCAGTTGGGATGCCCGCGCACCTTCCACAGGCCTCGTCCCGGGCAGGGGCGGAACACACGGTACCCCTGGGCGGCACGCACGGCACAACGAACAACAGCCGACACGCGCACGGAAGTTGTCAGACAAGGTGGGCGCGCGCGGGAGAGAGGCCTCGGTTACAGTGGGGGTGTCCGATCCATACGTGTCACGCGGGAGTTGTCAGTGGCTGCATCTTCACCTGTCAGCACCGATCGTATTCGGGATTTGTTGCGTTCTCGCGATGTGCGTTTCGGCGACTACAACGAGGGCGAGCTGGCGTATTTGACGCCGAATGCCGCGTTTTTCTGGAATGCGACGAACCCTCAGATTCTGCAGTTGCGCGCGCAGTGGCGCGGGATTGCGCGCACGCCCGAGCAGTTCGGTGAGCTGGCCCGCGAGGTCGCGGCCTGCAATTCGACGCGCACGGGCCCGAAGGCGTACGTGGCTCCCCTGGAGGATGGAACGCAGTATGGCTTGATCGCGGAGTGCAACGTCGTGGTCATGTCGGGGCTCACTCAGGCGCAGTTGGATAATTTCTTTGAGACGTCGATGTCGATGATTATGGGTTTTTTCGCGGATCTTGAGGTGACGTTGCCGGGGTTCGTGGAGTGGGATTCTCAGGGTCGGGAGGTGTCGCTGTGAACGTTCCGTACGTGGTTCCCGAAGATGAGGTGACCCCCTACCCGGCTGATTTTGAGCGGGTTGTTGAGGCCGTGCGCGAGATGGGCTACGGGCTGGATGTGATCGAGAAGGGTCACGCGGCGGGCGCGATTTTCGATGATGTTCCGTTCCTGGTGTCGTTTGATACGGCGGGGCGTTTCCTGTCGATTCGTGCGCTGTGGGAGTCGGATCTGCCGGCGGAGAGCGCGGAGCCCGCTCTGTTTGCAACTGCGGACAATTGGAATCGTGAGAAGTATTTTCCGACGGTGTACACGTCGACGTCGCCGGAGGGGACGCTGGGCGTGTACGCGGATTTCGTGGTGGACACGGAGGCCGGCCTGTCGGACGTGCAGCTGCGTGACGCCATTTCGTCGGGTATTTCGACGGGTATCGCGGCGATCCAGTACGTGAAGGAGTCCGCCTCCGAGGCGCTGGGGTTGGTGAATCCGGGCGCGGATGAGCGCTGACCGCCCTGCCTCTCCCGACTCGTACGAGGCCGGGGCGGCTTCACGCGGCCGCGCGCGGTTGGACCCGGACACAAGGAAGTCGGCGTCGCCTCGAGGCGAGGTGGACGATCAGGCACGACCGAACAGCACTGCGGCGCCGGAGCTGGCCTCTTCTCCCTCCCCTGCCGACCTGCTGGGTGTTTTGGAGCGCCTGAGCGCGGGGGATGATCGGTTGCTCGGCCACGTGACGTTGCCGGGGAGGAAGGGGCGGATCGCGGATTGGCCGCAGTGGGTCAGCCCCGCGGTCGTGGACGCGTGGGCGCGCCGGGGCGTGGAGCGCCCGTGGGTTCATCAGCGCGAGGCCTTGGACGCGATCCGGAAGGGTCGCGACGTCGTGCTCGCGACGGGCACGGGGTCGGGCAAGTCGCTGGCCGCCTGGACTCCGATTCTGTCCGACCTGGTGGAGGCCGAGGATTCGTCGCGTATTTCCGCGATTCATCGCCGCCCGACGGCCCTGTATCTGGCTCCGACGAAGGCTCTGGCGGCGGATCAGCTGGCCTCGCTCATGGCGCTGCTCGGCCAGGACGCGACCCCCGCCGACGCACAGGCGAGCGCAGACGCGGAACGGAGCCCCGGCCTCGTCGATGAGAGGCTGCGCCGCGTGCGCGCGACGACCGTGGACGGGGACACGCCGCGCGAGGCGAAGGAGTGGGCGCGCGCGGGCGCTGACCTGATCCTGTCGAACCCGGATTTCCTGCACTACGTGATGCTGCCGTCGCACCAGCGGTGGTCGCGATTCCTGGCCTCGCTGCGCCTCATCGTCATTGACGAGGCCCACCATTGGCGCGGCGTGACCGGCTCGCACATTGCGCTGGTCGTGCGCCGTCTGCTCCGCGTCGCCCACCACCTCGGGGCGGATCCGCGCGTCGTCATGCTGAGCGCGACGGTGCGCGACGCGGGCGCGGTGGGCCGCGCGCTCACGGGGCGCGACGCGGTCGCCATCACCGATGACGGCTCGCCGGCGGGTGCCCACGAGCTGGTCCTGTGGCAGGGCGCCGTCATGGCCGACGAGTCCGAGGTCGACATTTCCTCGTTCCTGGAGGCCCTCGACGCGCCGCCCGGCACGGCCACGCTCAAGGTCCCGATCGTGCGGCGCAGCGCCGGGGTCGAGGCCGCCAACCTGGCCGCCGCCTTCGTCGAGGAGGGGGCGCGCCTCCTCGCCTTCGTGCGTTCGCGCGCGGGGGCCGAGGCCGTGGCCGCTCAGGTGCGCGACCGGCTCTCGGCGCGTGGTTCCGCGAACGCGGGCCGGGTGGGCGCGTATCGCGGCGGCTACCTGCCCGAGGAGCGCCGGGCGCTCGAGGAGGCGATCCGCACGGGAGGCGTGCGGGCGCTCGCGACGACGTCGGCGCTGGAGATGGGCCTGGACATTTCGGGCCTGGACGCAACCATCACCGTCGGCTGGCCGGGCACGCGCGCGTCCCTGCGTCAGCAGATCGGCCGCGCGGGTCGCGCGGGCGCGCCGGGCACGTCCGTGCTCATCGCGTCGGACAACCCGCTGGACGCGTACCTGGTGCGCCACCCCGAGCATATTCTCGGCGAGGTCGAGGCCTCCGTCATCGACCCCTCCAACCCGTGGGTGCTGGCACCGCACGTCGCCGCCGCGGCCGCCGAAATACCGATCACGCCGTCCGATATCACCTACTTTGGCCCGGAACTGCGCGGTGTCATCGAGCGCCTTGTCGCCGACGGATACCTTAAACGCAGGCCCGCCGGATACTTCTGGGACGCCACTCGCCCCGAGCGCCCCAGCGACCTCACCGACCTGCGCGGAGCCGCCGGCGACGTCCAGATCGTCGACGCGGCCACCGGCACCGTCGTCGGCACCATCGACCAGGCCTCCGCCGACGCCCACGTCTTCCCCGGCGCCATCTACATCCACCAGGGGCGCACCTTCCACGTCCTCGCCCTCAACTCCCTCACCACGCCCACCGCCCCCGCCGCCCAGGGGTGGCCGCGCACTCCTGCCCGAGGCGCCGGGCGGCACCCAGGGAACCGCGCACCTCGGGGGCGGGGAGCGGGAGGGGGCCCAGGCCTCGTCGATCATCATCCCGCCCGCGCGGACGGGCGATGCGCGCGTCGCCCTGGTCGAGGAGGTCCGCACTCCCCTGCGCACGCGCTCGGCAACCCACACGAGCGTCGAGGTGTGCGCCATCGAGGAAACCTACGTGTGCGGGGACGGCACGGTCACCTGGCATCACGGGCCGACGAACGTGTCGACGCGGGTCACCGACTACGACCTGCTGCGCCTGCCCGGGCTCGAGTTCATCCGCAACATCGAGCTGTTCCTGCCCACCCACACGCTGCCCACGAAGTCCACGTGGTTCACGCTCACCCCGCAGGCGCTGGCAGCGATGGGGATCGAGGCCGCGGACCTGGCGGGCACGCTGCACGCGACCGAGCACGCGATGATCGGAATCCTGCCAGTCGTCGCGACCTGCGACCGCTGGGACCTGGGAGGCCTATCCACCGAGCTGCACGACGACACGGGCGCGCCCACCGTCTTTATCCACGACGCGTTCCGAGGCGGGGCCGGGCACGTGCTCGCCGGCTTTCACAGCGCGTGGGCGTGGGTGGCCGCGACCCTCGAGGCCGTCTCCTCCTGCGACTGCGAGTCCGGGTGCCCACGCTGCGTCCAGTCGCCCAAGTGCGGCAACGGCAACGAACCCCTGTCCAAACAGGGCGCGATCACGCTGCTTACCTATCTGCAGGACCGGGCGCCGGGGGCGTGATGCGTTGCCTTGACATAACTTGTTTTCTTGAACACCTGGTCATATGCTGATCAGGGTTTCATTTTGTTCCGCGGGACACGCATTTGGCGGACTCGCTACGCAGGAGGTGCGCCGTGGCTGACGTCGCTTTCGATTCCAACAAGCACGCCCAAACTCGGCAGGACGTCGAGCAAGGGGGGGCGGCAATAGCCTCCAGTTCCGAGGCAATCACCCGCCTGTCCAACGGACAATACGAGCGTTTGTGGACCGATGAGGCGGGTCCCCAGGCACTGCGGAACGCGTTTATCGCTTTCCTCGGCGCATACGGCAAAATCGCCGCTACCGAGCATGACATTCTCCGCTCTTTTGGGCGCAATGTCGATCAAGCGATCGAGGATTTTGCCGCCGTCGAGCATGCGACGGGGGACGAGCTGAAGGCACTCCGAAACTCGATGGGCGATCCGTCTTCCTACACCTCACCGACGCCCACTTCTTCGATGAGTCCCTCCTCCTCACCTGCCGGGGGATCAGCAACGAGTCCCGATCCGGCAACGACGGCGGGAACCAACGGTGCGCCCACCCAGGACGCGCAGACAGACTTCTAGCCCAAAACGCACGATAGGAGACAGACCATGGTGAGCAGCCCCATGTACGAGCGCCTCATGAAGTTCGTTGAGGGCGTCGAGGAATCACGCAAGCTCCGCAACTACGACTCCGAACACTCCACGATCATCGAGGGAATGGGGGCCATAAGCTCGAGTGTGTCCCACTTCAAGGAATACCAGGGCTTTGAGGGGCAAACGGGCGAGGCCATTGACGGCTGGATCGATCAGACGCAGAAACGCTACAGCAGCGAACGACGGGGGTACGTGACCGGCACCGAGCACTACGTCGAGGGGCGACGCCTGCTCGTGCACGCCGCCGAGGACGCAAAGCTCCTGTCCCCCACGCTCCTGGACAAAGCAACCGAAGCAATGCGGGGACTCGCTCAGGTCGTTATCCCGGTCGCAAAGCACCTGGGTCCGTTCGGAGAGCCCATCAACACGATCGCCACGACCGGCGCCGCCTACGTAGACGCGATCGAGGCGCAGGCAAACGCGCAGCGCGAGGCCGCCGCCACGGCCATCCTGCAGCGAGTCAATGACGAAGCACAGAAGCTCGCCGATCAGTTACAGGCTCATACTCAGCGGGTAGAGGAATTCACCACGGGGCTCACAAACGTTGAGATACCTCCGACAAACGGCCCTTCATCTCCTTCTGTCAGCGACCAGCTGAACCAAGGCAACATGTGGGTCTCACCCCACGAGGCGGGCGTGTACGGGGCCAGCCGCGATGACGACTACGGCCGTTCCGACCTCCGGGGTCAAGGCTCGGGCCTATATGCAGACGGATACGACGAGGGCGGTCCGATCAACGACCGCGTCATGTCCTCGAAGCGCATACCCAACCAATACATCTCCGAAGGAGAGCCTGGTTCCCGCCTGAACCCCGTCACCAATCCGCAGGACCTGATGGACATCGACCTGCTACACACGCGCGTCAACGGCGACCGGCACGCGAACGGCGTCATCGGCGGTCACACCCCCGCTTCTCCCGTCGATCGCGACCATCCCCTGTGGCGCCTCAACGGTGGCCCTGCCAGCGAATCGTCGACGGCTGGTCGCCTCGGCGGAGCCAGCGTGCTCGGCGCAGGCGCGCTGGGCCTTCGCGGGTCCGCGCGGATGGGTTCTGCCGCGTCCATCATGGGACGAGCAGGCGGAGCGGGAGTCGGAAGCTCGGCCGGATCAACGGCCCTGCGCACCGGTTCCTACTCCGGTGCCGGATTCGGCAAGTACACACCCCCTGCTCCTGCTGGCACGACAGGGGCTGGTGCCAACGGAACCTCTGGAGTGACGGGCACGTCGGGGGCATCCGGCGCGAATGGCGCTGGAAGCTCCGCAGCCGGCGGTCGCGCCCAGGGAGCCGGCGGTTTCATGGGTGCTGGCGGCGCTGGTGCGGGAGGAAAGAAGGACGAGAAGAAGGCCCAGCGACGCCGCTACACGCCGTTCCGCTTCGAGGATGACGATGAGCTGCCCGAGGGCTACGTGAACCCCCTATCGCAGACCTATGGGTCCGACAAAGACCTTTCTCCCGCACCACGCAAGGATGACGGATGGGATCCCCGCCAATGGTGACACGCAACATCAGCACGGCGCGCATGCTCGGCGTCGCGGCCTCGACCCTGGCGCTCTCTATGGGGACCACGGCACTACCCTCCGGACCGGCCCACGCGGCGGACACCATCACCGCCGCCGACCAGCCCTATTTCGCGTACTACCACCTCGACCAGGCGCGCGCGAAAGGTTACACCGGACAGGGCGTCACGATCGCAATCCTGGACGGCGAGGTCGACACCAGCGCACCAGAACTAGCAGGCGCCGACATCACCGACAAGACACCTTGCACCGTCACCTCCAGCGCATCCACCAGGCAGCACGGAACGGATGTTGCATCCGTACTTGTAGCGCGGGATTACGGGATTGCTCCCCAGGCAAAACTACTGACGTATCGTATTCCCCTGACGTCCGCTGGCGATACTTCTGGAAGTGATTGCCGCGGGCAGCTCAGTGTCAGTAAAGACGATATTTCTTCTCTGCTCAACACGGCCATGAACGATGGCGCAATGATTATCAGCCTGTCACTGGCCGGAGCGAGCAATAGCGACTCACTTAAGTGGGCGATGGCTCGCGCTCTTTCACAGGGGGTCATTATCACTGCCGGTGCAGGCAATGACGCCAAGGAACAAACCTATGGGTCTTTCGGTCATTGGTCTGGAGTTGTCAGCGTCAGCGCTATTGGCACCGATGGTAATCGCCAAGACTACTCCTCGTGGGGCGAAGGCGTCGTCAGCGCTGCGGTGGGTGGACCTATCACCGTAAGAAACCTACAGACACAACAAAACCAACAGGCTTTCGGCACCTCGTTCGCGACTCCCCTCGTCACTGGTTCTCTCGCGCTCGCCCGGCAGAAGTGGCCCCAGGCCACCTCGAATCAGCTTCTGCAGCTCCTCATTCACACGGGAACCAACCCAGACCACACGTGGAATCAGTACACTGGCTACGGCGGCGTCGCACCCGGCGCCATGGTCAATACCGACCCGAGCCAGTACCCTGACGAAAATCCTCTCACGAACAAGAGCACGGGTCCAGAACCGACGCCCGAGGAGATCAAGCAGTACACCGACGGTGTGGTCTCCCCCTTTGAGATCGCCTACGACAACTCCTACACGTATCGCGGCCTGGACGAGAGCATGATCGGGGATAGCCGAAACACCTACCCCACTCACCTGGGGACCAGCCCGCGCTACCACGGCAAGTAATCCAACCTCGGAGTTATAGGACAAAACGTGCTGGTCGAGGTTCGGTCCCACGCATCGTTGAGGGCGGGTCGTTGGGCTAGCGCGCTCGCGCCACTGCGCCTCGAACATGATCAACTCCATCGGGAACATTCCACCTGATCGGGAGCATTCAACCCGTTAGGGAAGATTCCACCCGATCAGAAGGGGTTGAATCTTCCCGATCGGGTGTAACACCTCATCGGCAACAAGCGTCGCCGCGGGGCTGGCCGCTCGTGACCTCCCCCCGTCATTGCTGTCGCCGCCCTCACGCCGTTTATTGGCACCCTGCCGGGCAGTCATGCACTAGTGAGGGAATATGACACCAGGGGTAATGGTGGGGGTTTTGCAGCATTAGAAGCTGGCTGTCGGCGTGTCGCCGGCGTGTCGCGCCCCTAATGGTGCAAATCTCCCCGTTGGGCGATGGTGATGTCACGGTTCAGGGCGGTGCGGTGCCCAAATCGCAGACCACCTCGGTGAAAAACATTGACAACGGGGGGTTACGGCTGAGGCGGGCTGCGTTTTGGACACAACGGTGCCCGGCCTGGTGTGTAGCTCGCACGCGAACCGCTGAATATGCGCGTTAACGCCTTGATACGCACGTAAACCTCTAGATATGCACGTAGGCGGCGCTGCCCACACGCGTATCATCGGGTTCACGTGCGAGGTGTCGGGCCCACGCGCATATCATCGGGATAATGTGCGAATCAGAGGGCCCGCGTGCACGGCGAAGAGCATAGGCAGCTAGCACGCCTCGGCGAACTGCGCCCCTGACGCTGAGTGCCCATACCAGGCCACGCGTTCGACCACACATCAGACACGTGGGGCATCCAAGCCCCACAATGAAACAACCACCTTCAATGTTGATTTTCCCGCACCAACAAGCCGAAAAGTCACCACAAAACCAACACGTTTTGTCCTTTAACCCGCAAGTAAGCCAACAGCACAAACTCGAAGGGGCCGGCCTGAGGCCGACCCCTTCGAGTATCCCATCAACACAGTGCAAGTCTTCCGATGCGCTCCCTTTCTCGGCTCACCCTTGGTGGGTGTCGCCCTTGGCTTGATGACTATTAATGTACGGACTCCACCTGTGGGAACCATTGAACGAAGCTGGCAATTTCCTGAGAATTTTTCACCGCTCCGGTCCGGCTCGCGCCTTCGCGCGCAGGATCGTTGATATCCCAGCGATTCTGACGCTCTGCGTAACAACGACAAGGCAATCACTGTCGCGCACTTCGCAGGACTGGATCCCCACTCCGTTCGCCTCACTGACGGAGGAGGCTGCCACGCATGGGCGTTCTCCCACGTCCTCCCAGGGTGCCGTTGCCGATTGTTCGGCGCCCGCTAACGCCGCCAGATCGGCGACGGCCTGCAGGCGCGCCTGCTCGCGGTGCGCGGCGCCCACCCCACCGAGGACCACAGCGAGCGCGAGCGCCAGAACGATCAGGGCTACGGTGTTGACGGTCCCGGAACCTTCCTCGCCGCAACGGTCGCCGGTACACCTATCCGCGACAGCCCGTCCAGGCACAGCTGCACGCGGCGCTGTCGGTTCAAGCGTCACGGCAGGTCCCCCTCGTCGATGGTCGTCACCGAGCAGCGCGCCACGCCCCCAACCCAACCTGCGGCGCCGCGGTAGGGGGCCGTGCCGGTGACGCTCACCCACCCGCCGGAGCGCGCAACCGCGTAGGAGCCGGGGGCGTACGCGGCCGAGGCCGCCGCCTGCGGATCCCCCTGCCCGATCGACGCGGCACGCGCACCCTCGCGCACCGCCTGGCACAGGGATGCCCCCGTCAACCCCGCCTGGGCGACCGCGACAATGACGCCGATGACGGCCGTGACGGCGAGGAATCCGATGGCGTGCTCGACGGTGACGTACCCGTGGTCGCAGCTCTTCATCGGGTGTTCAGCGCCTCCTGGATGATGGACTCCAGGGCGGCGCGCACGGTGTCCGATTTGAGGATCACGATGAGGAGTCCCGCAAATCCCGCGGCCGCGATGGTCCCGATTGCGTACTCCACGGTGGTGGCCCCCTCTTCCGGGTCAGCGGGGTCTGTGGGAGCGTCCCCGCCCCGCCCCACCGTCATGTGATGGGCCGCGTCCTGCAGGGCGCTCAACGCGCGGAGCTGAGCGCGCGTGGCCGCGGATTCGATTCTGTCGATAATCATCATTGATCTGTCCTTTCGTCTGCGCGCCTATCGACGCGTGCGGCCAGTGTGCGCGCCGCCCCTCCCCCGATTCCACGCGGATTCGGACCCCTGTGGATAACTCAGGCACGCCGAAGAGCCCTGTGGATAACTCGTGCACACCGACGAGCCCTGTGGATAACGCCTACATGTCGAGGCCACCGGTGAGGGTGGCGAGCAGGGGCGCAATCCCGAGCGCGAGGAATGCGGGGAGGAAGCAGACGCCGAGCGGCCCGACGAGTCGGACGCTGAGTTCTTCGGCGCGTGTTTTGGCGTCGGCCAGGCGGGCCCGGCGTTCCCACGAGGCGCTGCGAGCGAGCATCGTCTCAGGCGCGTTTCCGCTAGTCCAGGACGATTCGAGGGCATCGCGCAGGGGAATGCTCCACTTGGGGGTCTCCTCCCACGCGTCCGCCCAGCTCACCCCGAGCCGCAGGGCCTGGGCCGTCCACGCGAGAGATTCTCGCGCGCAGGCAGCGGCCAGGGCGTCGAGGACGCGCGGGATCGCGGCCCCACAGGCCAGGCCGGCGGCGACGAGGTCGCAGGCCAGGGCGGGGTCAGTGTCCTCGTCGACAGATCGGGCCCTCGCGAGGATCCGGCGGCACAAGGCGATGCCGACCACCCAGGCGGCCGCGCCAAGCAGCGCACAGATTCTCCCGACGGTCACTCCCGTGTAGAACTGCCAGGGCGAGGCGCCCAGGGCGAGCGCGCTCACGATTCCGACGAGGGGAAGCGCGGCGAGGACTCGCGCGGACATGAGGGGACCGGCGGAGGCGACGCGGCGCGCTTCCGCGACGGCCTGGGCGTCATCGATACTGTCCCCGATGGCGTCGAGGATGTCGGCCATGGGCGCGCCGAGGCCGTGGCTGAATCGGCAGGCCAGGGCGACGGAGGCGGCGGTGCGACGAGCGGCCGCGTCTGGGGCTCGGGCGCGCAAGGGGAGCTCCCACCGCGGCGGCTCTCGCGCCCATTCGTCGAGGATGGGCGGGTAGGACGCGCTTTCAGGCACGATTCCGCCCGCACCGATGCGCGCGAGGGAGTCCGACCAGGCTCGCCGCGTCGGCGTTCCCGCGCGCAGCCGCGTCGCCACCTCGGCGACCAGAAGGGAGAGCTCGCGCGCCTGAGGCACGCCGCAGGCGCGCCCTCGATGCCTCCCGCTTTCTCCCCTGCCTAGGCGTCTGCGCAGGCGGCGCATCCACGCGCGTTCGGCAGATTGACGAGAACCGGCAGGGCGCATCCACGCGCGCACAACGCGACGCTCGTGCACGCCACGTACGACGGCCGCGAGCGCACGAGACACCAGCATGAGCGCGCACAGCACGAGCACGCACGCAAGCGCGCGATCGGCCGAGCGCTCCACGACGTCGCGACCGCCACCGAGAACGGCCATCCAACCGGCACCCCACCTCATAGTCCGGCCTTTCGTGCCAGGGACGACCAGGCCTCGTGAGTGGTCACCTGTCCTGAGGCTGTGGCGCTGAGCGCGACCTCACACGCAAGCGGACCGCGAGCGCGCGTCAGCACCCCAACCTCGGATACCCAGCGGTGCCCGCAGGGGGATCGTCGCATGTGGAGGACGGCGTCGAAGGCACTGGCGGCCTGGGCGGCGACAGCTTCCTCGCCCATGCCGGCGAGCGCGCCGAGGGCGGCGAGGCGCGCGGGAACGTCGCGCGCCCCGTTCGCGTGGATGGTCGCCCAGCCGCCGTCGTGCCCCGTGTTGAGGGCGGTCAGGACGTCGCGCACTTCGGGGCCTCGGCATTCCCCCAGGACGAGGCGGTCGGGGCGCATGCGCATGGCCGCGCGCACGAGGTCGGACAGGGTCACGGCACCTCGCCCCTCGACGTTTGGCTTGCGTTCGAGGAGGTGGACGCAGTGCGGGTGGGCGGGGGCGACCTCGGCGACCTCCTCGATGCACACGATGCGCTCGCTGGAGGGGACGAGGGAGAGGGCGGCGCTCAGGAGGGTCGTTTTGCCACTGCCGGTGGCGCCGGAGACGAGGACGTTGGCGCGCGAGGCGACGAGCGCTCGCAGGAGCGGGCCGAGGGTGCCCGGCAGGGTGCCGCGCGCGATGAGGTCCCCGACGCCCAGCCGACGCGTGCCGAGCACGCGCAGGGAGATGAGCGTTCCCGACCCGGAGACGGGTGGCAGGACCGCGTGCAGGCGGACGCCCCGGGCAGGGTGCCGTCGGCGATGGGGCTGGCGTCGTCGAGGCGCGCCCCGCACGCGCTCGCCAGCCGTATCGCGGCGTGGCGGGCGTCGGCCTCGTCGTGGATGCCGACGTCGACGCGCGCGAGTCCGCCTCCCCGATCGACCCACGAGCGGGAACCGTTGATGAGCACGTCGGTGACGCCCGGGTCGTCGATGAGGCGAGCGAGGGGCGGGTCCATCCCGCGCTGCCGGGCACGCAGGGTTTCGAGCGCGTCGGCGGCCTCGCGTGCGCCGCAGCCGGGTCGAGACGTGTCGGCGATCGCCCCGGCGGGTTCCGTGCCGCGGGCGAGGAGTCGCAGGGCGCTACGCACTGGCCACCTCCAGGCGCACAGTCTCGTCGCGGGCGAGGGAACGCCCGCGCAGGGGCGTCGGCTCGAGGGAGGCGAGCTCCCGGCGGAGAGCACGCAGATCCCGGCCCGGTCGCGTCGGCGCGCGCAGGATCGGGCGCGGCGCACACGCGGACAGCCCGGGGCTACGCCTACCGCGACCAGCCGACACAAGCGTGATCGCGGGGCACGGCGGAGGATGACAGGCGAGGCTCGCGGCCATCGCCGCGGCACCCTCCAGGTCCCGGCGCGTCACGAGGACGAGAGCGTTCGCGTGAACGGCGGACGCGCAGCGCGCGGCCCGGTCATCCCAGCGTCCCGCGTCCACGATGAGGGGAGCGTGCAGGGACCGGCAGGCGGCGGCGACGCGCGGGTCGTCCGCGCTGGCACCGCCGCGCGCATCCCCGACGAGGGCCCGCACTCCGCTCAGAGTAGGCAGGTGATCGCGCAGCGACGGCAGGTAGCAGTCTTCCCCCGGGTCGAGGTCCGCCCACCGCACGCCGGGGACATCGCACTCGGGGGCGCGAGCAAACCCGGGCACAGACCCGGAGGCGTCAACGACGACCACGCCTCGCGCCCGCCCGCGTTCACGATGCTTTGCCCTGCGCCGCCAGCATTCGCGCAAACCGCGGCGCCGCCCATACTCGCGGGCCAGCAGTCGCACGACGCTCGTCGTGCCCACCCCGCCGCAGATCCCGGCGACCACCCACACCGCGCCGGGCGTCGCCCACCGGTGGCAGGCCTCGGCGATGAGGGAGACGAGGAGGGCCGTGTCCCCGGGCAGACTCACCTGCCCCTCTCCCCCGACGCGCACGCAGGGCACGCCGACGGGCACGGGCGCGCCCGGCGAGGCGAGGACCAGCAGCGCGCGGGCCGGGTTCGAGCACACCCGCGCCCCGGCGAGTTCCACCGCGTCGCGGGCGCACTCCAGGTCGGGCGGGGCGAGGCCGACGAGGGCGACGGGCCCCCGATTCGCGACATCGCGCGTCTCATCATGGGTTTCCATGCAGCTACGCTGCGCCTGAGGGAACCCTCCCGTCCACCCGCGCGCGCGCCCCTGTGGACAACGCAGACCCGAAATGCCACCCTGTGCATAGAAGGGGCCCGACGGAGGACCCTGTGGATTGAGCCAACGCTGGAGTAGACGCATGGTACGAGCGGCCTTTTTCGACCTGGATAAGACGATTCTCGACACGTCCTCGAACGTGGCGCTTTCGGGACCGTTCATCGAGGCCGGGCTCATGAACCGTCGCACCGCGATCACCTCCGTCCTCGTGCAGCTGCCCTACCTGCTCGCGGGCGCGGACGAATCCCGCATGGAGCAGATGGCGCAGGCGCTGGGGCGCATGGGACGCGGCTGGAACGCCGCATTCCTCGAGGCCACGGTCGAGGACGCGCTCGAGCGCACGATTCAGCCCGTGTGCTACGCGCAGGCTCTCGCGCGCATCGAGCAGCACAAGCGCGCAGGCGACGTCGTCGTCATCGCGTCGGCCTCGGTCGAGCAGGTGGTGCGCCCGATCGCCCACATGCTGGGCGCGGATGAGGTCCTCGCCTCGCGGGCGGCCGTCGACGAGGACGGGTGTTTCACGGGCGAGATCACGCACTTTAACCAGGCGCAGGCAAGGCGGACGCCTGCGAGGCCCTGGCTCGCGCGCGCGGATGGGACCTGTCGGAGTGCTCGGCATACTCGGATTCGGTGTCGGACGCGCCGCTCCTGCGCCTCGTCGGCCACCCCTACGCCGTCAACCCGGACCGGGGCCTGCGCGAGATGGCGCAGCGCGAGGGCTGGCCCACGCTCACCTTCACGTCCACGGTGCGCGTGTTGCCGCGCGAGGTCCCAACCCCCGCGAAGGTCGCGCTTCCCTTCATTGCTGGCGTCGCCGTGGGTGCGGCGGCCTGCGCGCTCCTGCGCCGCTGACACGGCGCGCGGATCGGACGGATCGCGCGGATCGAGCAGATTTAGGAGAGCCGGCCCGCCTGCACGTGGCGGGCGATGTCGCGCCCACCCGCGCCCCGTAGACGATCCCCGCGCAGTAGTGGGTGATCCACCTGGCCAGGCCGGCCTCATCGGCGCTCACCCACCCGGCGAGCTCACGCCCGCGCGCGCGGGATCCAGCGCGTCGTAGGCGCTCGGCACGCACACGCCGGTCGGGTCGACGCCGCGCGTGACGAGGATCCACCGCGCCAGGCCGCTTCCCACAACGGACGAGGCCGGGGCGAAGACGCGCCGGAATCGGAAGTGGGCGGTGAGCGCGGCGGCGACGGCGAGGGCGGGGGCATCGCAGCGCGCATAGGCGAGGGCGGGTGCGAGCAGAGCGGGATCGGTGGGCAGGGCGACGGCGTTCGCCTGGGCGAGGCCGGAGGCCACCAGACCGGAGCAGGCATCCCGGTGTAGCCCGGCGATCAGCGCCGGCAGGGGTGTCGGGGCGACGCGCGCACCGCCCTGGGAACGCGTGTTCAGGGCGGGGAAACGCGAGGCGAGGTTCCACTGCGAGCGCCAAATCCCCAGAGCGAGGGCAGCCCCCGGATCGGACGCAGGCCCGCCCTCGTCTCCCATGGACGTGGCGCGCACGTCGTCGACGCTCGTGCGGGCACCCTCGATGATGGACAGGGCGGCAGCCTCGCGGACTGCGGCCTCGGCGCGGGCCTCCTCCCAGCCTCGGCGCAGTCCCTCACTGAAACGCAGGTCGGCGAGCGCGGCGTGCGCCTCGTTCATGGCCGAGGCGACGTCGGGACGGGCAGCGGCCGCCCGCAGCACGGCGGGCGCAGGGGTCAACGAGGGCTTCGATACTCACCCCTCTACACTAGGGGCATGACGCTTTTGCAGCATCGAAACTTCTCCGCGCGCCTGCGCTCGGGGCTGTTCGCATTCGTTTTCGCGCCGGTCGCCCTGGTGTTCCTGGGGTCGTCGATGGTCGACGTGCAGGCGCTGGCCGCCGTCGGTCAGCCGCTCGCCTCGGTGGAGGGCCTCATCGGCATGGCGCTCGCGTCGCTGCTGCTCGCCCTCATCGCGCTCAACTGCGAGGAGTCGAGCGCGGGCATGGTCGTCACTTTCGTGTGGTCGCTCGTCGTGGGGGTCGCGCAGTTCCTGGGCGTGGCGCGCCTGCCACTGCTCATGAAGTCCTCGGTGGGCCGCGAAGACATGCTCGCCGGCGTCCTGTGGTGCATGTACCCGGTGTGCCTCTCCCTCATACTCGGCGCGTGTGCGCTGACGATCAAGTCTGTGCGGGTGCGCGCGGGCAAGGACACGCGTATGCCTCTCGCGCGCGTGCACCGTCACGCGTTCGGCACGACGGTCGCGCTCCCGGCCGCGGTCGCCGCGGGCGTGCTGATGGTGGGGGCGGCGCCCTCGGATTCGACGAACGTCGCGGCGATGGGCCTGGAGGGAATCCTCGAGGGCCACACCCTCGCTCCGCTGTTCGCCCTCGGTTCGGGCCTGGCCTTCGCCGTTTTGGCGGTGAACGCCCGCTGGTCGATCACGGGTACGCAGATCGCGACGTGGGCGATTCTCGTGCTGCCGAGCTACGTGATCTTGCCGGTGTGGGCGTCGCTGACGGGCAACGTGATCGTTCCCGGTTCGTCGATCATCACGAAGTTTTCGCTCGCCGCTCCTCCCCTGGCGGCCCTGGGGATGGCGACGGGCTGCGCGTCGATGGGGGTTCTGTGGGCGCGGATGCGCGCGTTGAAGAACCTCGATGCGTCGCAGGCCGCATCGACGAATGAAGGGCCTGCCGAGGCCTAATGCGCGCAAGCGGTCTAACGGACCGTAATATGTGGGCAGATATAAGGAGGAAGCATGTCCGAGAACGAGTTTGACGTCCAGCGCGACCGCGCCGAGGAGGACCGCGAGAACGTGGTGCTTACCGGCGAGGAGATCGAGCTGCCGGGCGAAGATTCCGACGCGTCGGCGATCATCGGCGAGTCCAGTGAGCCCATCCACACGGGTGAGATCGAGTCGGTTGCAATCGGCGGCCTGACGGGACGCGTTCCGGCTGCTGCCCCGCTCAAGCCCATGATCGAGGACAAAATTTCCACGGGCGAGCTGCCCGTCGTGACCGCCCCCGAGGGCGACCTCCCGGTCGTGTCCACCACGGACGAGGCCGGCTCCGCCCCCGAGCAGGAGCAGGCCGAGCAGGAGCCCCCCGCCCAGGCTCCGGTCGCCGACCAGGGCGCCGATGAGTCTGCCGAGGCCGACGCGCCGTCCGCAGAGGCGACCGATGAGCCCGAGACCACCGACGAGGCCCCCGCTGAGGAGACCCCCGCTGAGGACGCGACCGAGGAGCAGGCTCCCGCAGAGGACACCGCCTCCGACGAGCCCACCCCCGCCTCGTCGAACGAGGAGGGCGAGCAGCCCAAGGCCTCCGCGGACCAGGCGGAAGAAGCCGAGAATCCCTTTGCTTCCCTCCTCTCCTCCGCAGACGAGGACGCCGCAGACGAGGCGACCGAGGACGTGACCGAGGATCCGGAGCCCGCGCTCGCCCCCGTGATGACGCCCGCGCAGGCTGCCGCAGCGCTAGGCCTGAACCTGGATGAGGCAGTCACGAAGGCCGAGGAGCCCGCTGATTCCGAGGAGTCTGCCAAGTCCGCGGAACCCACCGAGGCCGCCGACTCCAACGACGATTCCGGCGCCGATTCTGCGGATGGTTTCGCGCGCGAATCCACCGACGAGGCCAAGGACGCGGACCAGGCCGGGGAAACCACCTCGGCCGTCGGCGGTGCGGCGGCCGAGCACCCGCTCGCCTCGCGCCGATCGATGATCTTCGGTGACGACGAGGCGACGACCCCGTCGATCCCCGCACTCGCGCCCACTGAGCAGGCCGCCCCGGCCTCGTCGAACACAACCGACGAGCCTTCCGCCAAGCTCGACCAGCCCGCCGAGGTGCCCGCCCCCTTCACCGAGCCGACGGCGCAGCTGCCGACCCAGGAGGCTCGGGCCTCGTACTCCTTCGCGGACCAGGACGCCGCCGAGGAGGCGCGCCCGCGCCGCCGTTCCCTGCTGGGTGAAGGCAACGAGGACGCCGAGGCCGCGACCCTGGCCGCGATCGCGTCGACCGCCTCCCGCGGCGACAAGTCGGACTCCGGGCGACTGGACGACGAGCTCTTCTCCGCGGCTCCTCAGATCACGGAGATGCCCTCGCGGACGGGCGCGCACTGGCTCTCGTTCCTGCTGTTCCTCATTCTCACGCCGGTCGGCTGGTACCTGGCCGCCGACGCTGGCGCGCGCATGACGCTGGCTGACGCCGCGCCCATGTACACGGGTGTCGCCTCGATGCTGGCGCTCGGCGAGCTGCTGGGCTCGGTCATCATTGCTGCGATCCTGTTCGTGGTGGCGCGCCGCTCCTCGCTGGGCGCCTGGCTGATGGGCCTGGGCACCCTGATCGTTGGCCTGCCGTGGGTCATGGCCCCCGGTATCACGGCTACGTCGGCGCTGGCCGCACTAACCGCGCTGACAGGCACGGGTTCCCTGGGCGCAAACCTGACGCACCACCTGCAGGCCTCCGGCTACTCGGGCCGTTTCGTCCTGCTGGGCGTGGCGCTCCTGGGTCTGGCGTACGTGTCGCACGCGGCGCGCCGCACCGGCCGCGACGAGGAGGCCCTGCGTACCTCGATCGAGGCCACGAACCCGGCGGGCGCCTTCTACTCCAAGCGCGCACGCAAGAAGGCAGCAAAGGACGCGGCCCGCAAGTGAAGACTCTGATTCCCGCCAGCGCGATCGAGCTCGAGGGTCCCTGGACTCACCGGCACGTGAGCGCTGGCGGCGCCGCATTCCACGTCGCCGACATGGGCGAGGGCATGTTCCACGCGCTCGTCCTTCTCCACGGTTTCCCCGAGCACTGGTGGGCATGGCGCGACGTTCTGCCCGCCCTCGCCGAGTCGACGTCGCGCGTGTTCGCCCTTGATTTACGAGGCTTTGGCACCTCCGACCTGACCCGCGGGGACTGCGACCTCACCCAGATGGCGAACGATGTCATCGCCGTCGTGCGCGCCCTCGGCATCGCGTCCTTCTCCGTGGCTGGCATGGGTATCGGGGGCACGGTCGCGTGGATGATCGGCGCGCTCGCACCCCTGGAGCTGCGGTCGGTGGCCGTCCTGTCGGCCCCTCATCCGCTCGGCGTTCAGCCCGTGATCGGACGCGTGCCGTGGGCAGGTGGACGCGTGCTCCAGGGGCGCCTCGCACTGCCGACAGGGCGCGAACGGGCCCTGCGTTCCGGCTCGCTCGTGACGACCGTCTACCGCGCGTGGGCCTCGCCGGGGAACGTGGATGGCCTCGTCTCCCAGTCAGGAACGTACCGGGCCGCGCTGCGTCGCCCCTTCGCTGCGCACACCGCGCTGCGGGGCCTCGGCGCCACGCGCAAGATCTCGCGCGAGGAGCGCCGCATCCTGGCCGAGCCGCTGCGCGTGCCCGTTCTCTCGCTGGTCGGGCGCGATGATGGCGCCTGGTCGACGCTGGATCACGCGGCCGACGCCCAGTTCGTGGATGCGCCGCTCACGCAGATCGTCATTCGCGAGGCCGGCCACTTCCTCCCCGAGGAGGCTCCCCAGGCGGTGGCTGATGCTCTGTCAGAACACGCTTTAGCACACGCTAAATAGCGCATTTCATTAGACAGCTCACACAAATCGCGAAATGAAACGTGTTTCACCTGATAGATAGGGCATAATGGTGTGATGCGCGGTACCTCCTCGTGAGCGGTATTACGTATGGGAACCACTGCGCAGTCCAAATCGGAACGCCCGAGCAATCGGGCACGAGCGGAAGGAGCTCCGCACAATGATCGGTGACGGAAACTTCATCAGCCAGGTGCCGCTGTTCGGTGGCCTTGATGATGCACAGCAGGTGTCCCTCCAGCAGAAGATGGGTCATACCACCCTGCGTCGCGGAGAGAGACTCTCTTCGACGAAGGCGATCTCGGCGATCGCCTCTACATCGTGACCGAGGGCAAGGTAAAGCTCGGCCACACCTCCAGCGACGGCCGCGAGTCCCTGCTCGCAGTCCTGGGCCCCGGAGAGATCATCGGTGAGCTCACGCTCTTCGATCCGGGCCCGCGCTCGACCACTGCGACCGCCGTTTCCCCGGCATCCCTCCTCTACCTCGAGCACGAGGATCTCATGCACGTGCTCGACACCAACCCCACGCTGGCCAAGCACATGCTGCGCGCCCTCGCGCAGCGCCTGCGCCGCACCAACGAGTCCCTCTCGGATCTCGTATTCTCCGACGTTCCCGGCCGCGTTGCCAAGGCCCTCCTGGACCTTGCGGACCGCTTCGGCACCGCGACCGATAAGGGCGTCCACGTCCCCCACGACCTCACGCAGGAAGAGCTCGCCCAGCTGGTCGGCGCCTCCCGCGAGACCGTCAACAAGTCTCTGGCCGACTTCGTGTCGCGCGGCTGGATCCGTCTGGAAGGTCGCGCTGTGACCCTCCTCGACGTTGATCGCCTGGCGCGTCGCGCTCGCTGACCTCATCACGGCTTGGGCCCGGCACCACTGGTGCCGGGCCCAAGCTCTTTGCCCTCAATACAAACGAGGCCGCAGCCCGCGTGCGGTCAACGCACGCGCCAGCCACGGCCTCGTCGTATTCGATTGTCTGCGCGCGGATACTGCGCGTCAGTTCTGAACGGCGGGAGCTTCCTCAATCGGACGCTTGAGGTAAGCCACCAGGTTCTCCGAGCCCGTGGGGCCGGGGATCACCTGGACGAGTTCCCACCCGTCGGCGCCCCACTGGTCGAGGATTGCTTTTGTCGCGTGCGTGAGCAGCGGAATCGTGGAGTATTCCCATTTAGTCATGCTTCCATCCTACTGCCATCTGCGGGCGAACAAAGGACAGAACCTTAGGGACGTGAGGACTGCGCAGCTCGCGCGCGAGGGACTCGTCGGAGGTGCGCAGCCACTCCAACCAGTTTTCCGCGTGCGGATAGTGGCGCAAAATCGCGCGGCGCTCCCGCTCTGTCAGCCCGCCCCACACGCCGTAGTTGGCTTCGGACTCAAGCGCGTCGGCGAGGCATTCGAGGCGAACCTCGCACTCATAGCAGCGCATACGAACCTGACGCTGAGACGCACCCTGCACGAACAGCACGTCCGGTTCGATGGACGCGCAGAGTGCGCGAGCGACCCAGCTCTGGTCGTCGCCTTGCGTTGACATCGTGGAACTCCACTTCACTGTATTTCGAGCCCTTCCTGTGACCATACACACATACGATTGTGGGTGCAAACGCTGCGACCACGATCAAGGCCGTCAGGCGTGACTCATCAGGCAATTCTCACGCGTCGCCAAACGCCAGATGAGCACGCCGCCACGTAAGCTAGGAATATGTCGCACTCTCACTCTCTCGCGCTGTCCGTCCGGCCCAGCTGCTCGCGCTGCTGCTGGCGTTCCTGAGCGTGTCCGCGCTCATGGGCGTCGTCGGGGCAGGCATGCTTGTCCCCGTCGCCGGCCCCACCGCGCTCGTCGCGAAGTCGGTTCCGTCCGTCTTCAACGAGCTGCCCGGTGATCTGCAGACGGTGGCTCCCGCCGAGGAGTCCCAGCTGCTGGATTCGTCTGGCGCCGTGATCGCGCACTTCTACGACAAGCAGCGCATCGTTGTGCCCAGCGCCAACATCGCTGACGTCATGAAGAAGGCGATCGTGGCGATTGAGGACAAGCGCTTCTACGAGCACAACGGCGTTGACGCCACCGGCATTGCGCGCGCGCTGGTCTCCAACCTGGGCGACAGCGGACGCCAGGGCGCGTCCACGATCACCCAGCAGTACGTGCGTAACTCGCTGGCCGAGCGCGGCTACCTCGAGGGCGACGCGGATCAGGTGAGCGCGGCGACCGAGCAGACCACCGAGCGTAAGCTGCGCGAAATCAAGTACGCGCTGGCATTGGAGAAGACCCAGTCGAAGGACGAAATCCTCACGGGTTACCTCAACATCGCCCCCCTTCGGCCCCATCACCTACGGTGTCGAGGCCGCCTCGCAGCGATACTTCTCCAAGTCCGCGTCGGAGCTGAACTACCTGGAGGCCGCGCTCCTCGCTGGCCTCGTTCAGTCCCCCGTCCAGTACGATCCGCTGACCCACCCCGAGGCCGCCCAGGAACGCCGCGACACGGTCCTGGCCACGATGCTCGAGCAGGGTGTCATCACGCAGGAGGAGTACGACCAGGGCGTCGCCACGAGCGTCGAGTCGATGCTGCATCCGACGGTGTCCTCCGAGGGCTGCTCCGGCGCGCCGTCCGCGCAGGCTTACTTCTGTGACTACGTCCTGTCGCAGTTCCTGGAGGATCCGGCTTTCGGCTCCACGCGCATCGAGCGCGAGCGCCTGCTCAAGACGCAGGGCATCACCATTCGCACCACGCTGGACCCGGCGAAGCAGAGCGCAGCCTACGCGTCCCTGACGAACGCGATTCCCGTCGGCGACGCGTCCGGCCTGAACGACGCGATTGTCTCCCTGGATCCGCGCACCGGCAAGGTCCTCGCGATGGCTCAGAACACGACGTACGGCATCGAGAGCGGCCAGACGATGGCGAACTACTCGGCCGACGGCAACTTCCAGGTTGGTTCGACCTTCAAGGTGTTCACCCTCCTGGAGTGGTTCAAGGAAGGCCACTCGGCATACGAGACCGTAGGTTCGAACAACACGTTCTACCCCAACGGATCCTTCAAGTGTGATGGCCGCGCCATCACCACTGAGGGCTACCAGGTCAACGACCTCGCAGGCAAGACCGGCTCCATGAACGTCGTGCGCGCGACGGGCCTGTCCGCCAACCAGGCCTTCGTGAACATGGCGTCGCGTGTGGACTTCTGCTCCATCTTCCAAACCGCCTATGACATGGGCGTCACGGAGGACGGTGAGGTCCCCTCGCCCTTCCCGGCCAACATCCTTGGTTCCGTGTCGAGCTCCCCGCTGCAGATGGCGTCCGTGTTCGCGACGATCGCAAACTCCGGCCAGCAGTGCACGCCTCAGTCCATCGAGTCGGTGACCGACCGTAACGAGAACGTCCTGAAGGAGTTCTCGGCGGACTGCAAGGAGGTCATCTCCCCTGATGTTGCAAACAAGACGGCTGCGCTGCTGACGGCGTCGGCCGGCCAGTACTACACGTCGACGCGCCTGGGCGACGGCCGCCCCTTCGCCGCGAAGTCGGGTACCACCGACGGCCACGCGAACACGTGGCTGACGGGCTTCACGCCGTCGCTCGCGACGTCCGCGTGGGTGGGTCACGGCGACAACTCCTCGCAGGAAGTGTCCGGCGTTGTCATCAATGGCGTCTACCACTCCGAGATCTTCGGTGAGACCTACGTCGGCCAGAACATCTGGGCCCCCTACATGACGCAGGCGCTGGCGGGCACCCCGGTGGAGGCCGTATCGAACGCGAACATCGGCGCGTCCACTCCGCAGCGCGGCACCACTCCGACACCTGCTCCTTCGCGGTCCCCGACTCCGTCGCCGTCGCCGAGCCACTGAGATGACGACTGATACGGCAGCGTTGCTTCAGGAGGCCACGGCCTCGTCCACTCGACGAGGCCGTGGCCTCCCGCACCGCAGGGCACGCTCGTGGGTGGGCTGGGGCTCGCAGGGTTAGCAGCGGGGGCGCTGCGCTCGCCTGGGGGTCGGTCGAGCGCACCATGCCGGTGCTGCGACGCTACGAGGTCCCGGTTCGCGCCCACGTGCCCGAGGTGACGATTCTGCAGATCGCGGACCTGCATCTATTCGAGGGCCAGGAGTTTTTGCTGCGGTTCTTGTCCGACGTGGCCGCCTCGGAGCATTTCGACATGGTGGTTGCGACAGGCGACAACTTCGGGTCAACGGAGGCTTTGGACATGGTGATGGACGCGTACCGTCCGTTCCTGTCCTACCCGGGCGCGTTCGTGCTCGGTTCGAATGACTACTATTCGCCGATCCCTAAGCGTTGGAGCCGCTACCTGTCGCGTTCGAAGCCGCATCCGGTACGCGTGGTCCCCGATCTGCCCTTCCTGCCGATGGTGCGTCAGATGCGCCAGGCTGGATGGCTGGACCTGTCGAACGCGTCGGGCACGCTCCGCCTACCCACGGGCATGGTCTCTCTGCTCGGCACGGATGACGCACACATTTACCGTGATCGCTTGGGCGCTCCGGCCTCGTCGTGGGGAGCATCCGATGTCTTGCGCCTCGGGGTGACGCATGCACCGTACACTCGGGTCGTTTCCGCGCTCACCGAGGTCGGCTCGGACCTGATTCTCGCGGGGCACACGCACGGCGGCCAGATCGGTATTCCGGGGTTCGGTGCGATCATCACGAATTGCGACATTTCGCGCCCCTACGCGAAGGGCTTGAAACGCTGGCAGGCACCGGGCTCGACGGCGTGGCTGCACGTGTCGGCGGGCCTGGGGACGTCCCCCTACGCGAAGGTGCGTATCGCGACTCGCCCCGAGGCATCGCTTCTGCACGTGTTCCCGGCGTAGCCGCATACGCATACCCGGCGTCACCACATACGCATACCCAGCGTCGCCACATACGCATACCCGGCGTCGCGAGGGTATTCGCGTCGCGACGATTCCGCGCGAGGCAGCCACAAACCCTGGCACTAAATGCGGCGTGGGACACACTTATGCCGCTTGCTTGATCTCCGTTTGGGAATATCGGCGAGGAAACGCTATACTCGAACGGCACCGGGGTGTGGCGCAGCTTGGTAGCGCGCTTCGTTCGGGACGAAGAGGCCGTGGGTTCAAATCCCGCCACCCCGACCGGTAATCGCCGGGACCGTTTGGTCCCGGCGATTTTTATCGCTCAGCCTTCCGTGGGCTCGCCGCCAGATTTGGGGTCGCGCCCCAGATCTCGGGCTGCCACGAGGCCTGCCTAATCTCGGACACCTGCACGCCCCGCCCCCTCACCGGCCGCGCCGCACACCCCGCCAGATCTCCGACCACCACGAGGCCTGCAGGCCCTGGTCTGCTTGCAGTTTGCGTGCCACGCGAGTGGGATTCGCGGATGCGGATAGGTTGTGCACATCCGGATAGGTTATGCGCATGTGGATAGGTAATTAAGCTATCCGGATGTTCGTTACCTATCCGGATCTTGATTACCTATCCGGATGTGCAGTGCCTCGAGGTAGCCCGCCTAATCTCCGGCCGCCGCGTAGCCTGCCCGCTCGCCGTCCACGCCGCGAGCTTTGCTCAGCGTGGTTGATCTTGAGGCGCACCCTGGCCCTGCCGCCGCGCACGGGTTCCGCAGCCATGCCCATATTGCCCGCAGGCATCGCGGCTGCCTCCCCGATCGGGCGGGACTTGGTACGAGTATGCCCTGGCCCTGCCGCAGATGGGCACAGCAGTTTCGCACGTAATTCCCCCGAGGATGTTTCAAATATTGAAATTGGATCGTTGAAATTCCGCGGTTTTCGAGCTGTCGTCGAATGAGGCCCGGGAGGAATTACGTGCAACTTTTCTGGGGGCAGACAGCGCGGTGTCCAGCAATTTCGCATGCAATTCCCCTGAGGATATTGCAGATTTTGAAAATCAGATCGTTGATATTCCGCGGTTTTCGAGCTGTCAGCGAAGGAGGTCCTGGAGGAATTACGTGCGACTTGTCAGAGGGCTGACGGCGGGGCTGGAGGGGTCTGGGTTTTTCGGACCGTTTGTTTTGAGAGGGTTGTTCTGAGTAGTCCTGGCTGCTTGTGGCCGGGCAGAATGGATGACCATGAGGAAGTTCTCGAAGCACACGCCTGAGCAGATTGTCGTGAAGCTGGAGAAGGCCGAGGCGTTGCGAGGTGAGGGCATGAGTACGGCCCAGGCCTGCCGCGTGCTGGGTATCAGCGAGGCGACGTTGTGCCGGTGGCGTCAGCGTTATGGGTCGATGAGTCGTAGTGAGGCCAAGGAACTGCGTGAGTTGCGCGAGCAAAACGCGCGCCTCAAACAGTTGCTGGGCCAAGCAGAGTTGGAGAAGGCAGCGTTGCGAGAGTTGGCGGAGGGAAACTTCTAGGCCCGGCGCGCAGGCACGAGGCTGTGAACTACCTGGTTGGCCAGGGGTTTTCTCAGCGTCTTGCATGCCGCGTTGCTGGGCTGTCCCGGTCAGCGTATTGCCGGGCCCGCGCGGCGGGCGGGGCGAAAACGCTGCGTGATCATGGGCCTGTGCGCCAGTGGATGAACGATTTTGCCGCCACGCATCGACGGTGGGGCTATAAACGCGCCTGGGCGCGGGCCAAGAGCGAGGGCATTGTCGTGGGGCGTGATACCTTCCGGCGCTTGTGGCGCAGCGAGGGGCTGCGGGTGCGCCCGCGCAAAGCCCACAAGCCCCGCACCGCGCCACGCCTACAGCGCCTGGTCAAGGCTAGTGCCCCGGGGCAGGTGTGGGCTATTGATTTCCAGTTCGATTCGGATTGGAAGGGGCGCGTGTTCAAGGTCTGTAACCTCATCGATGAGTTCACGCGCCAGCACCTGGCTTTCCGCGTCGAGCGGCGCATGGGAGCCGCCGACGTGATCGAAATGCTTGACCTGGCTGCCCTAACCCGTGGGGCACCCCAGGTGCTGCGCGCCGATAACGGGCCCGAATTCATCGCCGCAGCCATGGGGCGCTGGGCCAGCGAGCATGACACGCTCCAAGCGTTCATCCCGCCGGGCCAACCCTGGCATAACGGGTTCGTGGAGTCCTTGCACAACCGCATGCGTGATGAACTCCTGGAGGACAACATGTTCGAGGACCTCAACCACGCGCGCGCCCTGATCGGCGCCTGGTCCCACCGCTACAATGAAGAACACCCCCACAGCGCGCTGGGCTGGCTCTCACCCAACCAATACGCACGCCAATGGGCACAACACCACCAATAACAACCAACAACCCTCAAAACACCCGGCCCACAAAACCAGACCAGGCCACGTCGATTCGCACCGTCGGGGAATTGCATGCGAAATTTGTGGAGAGGTGGCCTTGGCGACGCCTTGGGGAGGAGGCCACTTGGTGAGGAGGCCACTTGGTGAGGAGGCACCTTGGTGAGGAGCCTTGCCCAGACTATCCCACGTACCCCACACCGGCGGCGGCGCGAATTGCGCCCTGCACGGTCTCCAATCTGGTGCGATGGGGGTTTTGCACTACACGAAGCCCTCTGACGGCGTGTCGCCGGCGTGTCGCACCCCCGTGTAGTGCAAAACCCCCACACGGACCCCGCGTAGGGCACCGCACCCGACGGTGAAGCTCGGGAAACAGACATAAATGACCGACATGCCAACGGCCGACGCCTCCACGGCCGATGCATCGGTGACGGACGTGGCACCGAGGGGGGCCGACGCACAGAACAGCGGCCGCTCACGATACCGGGGGACGGCAACCACGACCAACGCCCATGGAGGCGCAGCAGAGCCCCAACGCCCGCACGCAAGCACCAGGAACGAAAGAAACGCCCGCGCGCAGGCACCAGGCACGAAAGCAACATCCGGAGCGAAGCACAGACTACAACCACCAAACAGATTGACACTCCACGCGGCAACCTGTCGTCTTGCGAGGTCATACGCCAATACGAAGCGCCCAACGAGCCCTGATTTTGCCGCGTCAGCACGACCTCACTGACCGATATGTTAATTTCATGTTTTTGGGGTTAGACTGAGCGAGAACGTACACTTCAAGATTTCAAGGAGTACCCCATGAAGCGTCGTATTGTAGCCGCCCTCCTGATCGCCACGATGCCCCTCGGTATGGCTGCCTGCCTGCAGATTAAGCCTGACAACCCGACGTCCTCGCCTTCGTCCTCGTCTGCGCCTTCGCAGGAGGCGACCAGCACGCCTACGCAGGCATCGCCCTCCGCGTCGAGCTCTTCGAAGTCGAGCCAGACGAAGGAGGAGGCCTGCGCCATTCTCGACAACAAGGCCAACGAGATCTCCTCGAGCCTGAACGACAAGGATAAGGAGTCGGTCATCAAGACTCTGTCCAGCTTCATCGACATCATGAAGTCCGACGAGATCACCAACCCCGAGGTCAAGGAGGCGGCAAACGGGCTGGCTGACAGCGCGCAGAAGCTCCTCGACGCGACCAAGGCGGCCGACGAGCCGCCGACGGCCGACCAGCGGTCCAAGATTCTGACGGCGACGTCGGCGTACCTGGAATCGATGAATAAGCTCGATTCGGTGTGCACCGGTAAGTGATGCTCTGCTGAGCACACGACACCCGTCAAGGTAGAGGTGAGGGTGGCCCCGCGGGGCCACCCTCACCTTTCAATGCCCACACGCGGGCATACACAATCTGATGGTGCGCGTCAGCGCGCGTTGCACACCGTCTCGAGCGACGACATCGACGTCGTGAACGTCGTGTACAGGTCCATGGCCTCGCTCATCTGGTCTGCCGACGGGTCATCGCCCGCCGTCTTGGCGAAATCGGCGAGAGCCTGAGCGCTATCGCCCGCAGCCACCGCAGCAGCCTTCACATCCGCGTTGGTAATGTCGTCAGACTTCAGGACAGTCGCAACGTTGGTCATGCCCTGGATCATGTCTTCCGTGTTGCTCGGATCCAGGCCATCAATTGCCTTGACGGCCTTGTCATTGATGATCTGGCAGGCAGCCTGCTTGGACTGTCCCACCGCAGGCAGCCAGGCTCAGCGGGCAGCAGCGCAACGAGGGCGGCGGTCAGAAGACGCTTCTTCATGAGGATTACTCCTTCGTACATTTGTGATGGGTACCCACGAATCATATCGTATTTTCGCGTCATTGATTACCTCACGGTTAACGAACGTGCGTGCATTATTGACACAATTCGCTGCACGAATGACAACCACGCGTGACGGTCGCGCCGAACGCACGAGTGGGCGGCCCGGCACGCGACGAGGAGGCGGCCCTGGGGAGCACGAGGCGGGCACTCACGAGGACAACGTCACGACGGAGGGGGCAGCCCCTATGGGCCGCCCCCTCTTCGCTATCTGCTCAGTCGAGGGACGGAACTGGGGATCAGTGCTCACCGTGCCCCGGCCTCGTCGATTCAGGCCGCTCCGCCGTTCTTCCAGCGACGGAAGAACATCGCCAGCAGCGCGCCGGAGAGGTTGTGCCACACGGAGAACACGGCCGCCGGGAGCGCGGTCTCCGGGGTGGAGGCGAAGTGGGTCTTTGCCAGCGTCGCGGCCATCGCCGAGTTCTGCATGCCGACCTCGATCGCGGTGGTACGCGCAGCCTTGTCGGAGCCGCGGCCGACGCGTCCGGCCAGGTATCCGAAGAGGTAGCCGAGCAGGTTGTGGCAGATGACCACGGCGATGATGAGGGCGCCGGACGTCAGGATCTTGTCGACGGAACCCGACACGACGACCAGGAGCACGTAGCAGATGCCCAGCACGGAGATCCAGGGCAGGATGGGCAGGATCTTCTCGACGAGCTTGCCTGCAATGAAGCGCACGAGGAAACCGCCCAGGACGGGGGCGAGGACCATCAGGAGGATGTTCTTCGCCATGGCCGCACCGTCAACCGGCATGCGGTTACCGACCAGCCAGGCGGTGAGCAGCGGTGTCATGAGGGGCGCGAGCAGCGTCGAGATCGAGGTCATGGTGACCGATAGGGCGACGTCCGCCTTCGCCAGGTAGGAGATCACGTTCGAGGCCGTGCCACCGGGCGCGCAGCCGACGAGGATGACGCCGACGGCGACCGCGTCGGGGAGGCGGAACGCGTAGCACAGGGCCCAACCGACGAGGGGCATGATCAGGTACTGGGCGACGACGCCCACGAGCACGGGCAGAGGACGCTTGACGATGAGTCCGAAGTCGGGCAGCGTCAGGGTCAGGCCCATGCCGAACATGATGACGCCGAGTGCCCAGTTCACGCCGGGGGCCAGCGGCTTGAAGGTGGCGGGCGTGATCATGGCGATCGCGAAGGCCGCCAGGATCAGCAGCGGGAAGACCGTGACGGCGATGCGCGCGCTGCGGTCCTCGGAGGAAAGGGATCGGGAGATTGAGTTGTGACTGCGTCTGATGTGGACATGTCCCCATATTTCACCGATTGTTGAATTTTTCCCTTCCCCATCTCACGTTGTGATCAGCTCAGTATTGAGCCTCACAAGACCACTTCACTAAGCTAAGGCTATGCACAGTGCAGCGCCGCAGACTCAGACACCGCCCGAACGCACCGCGGATGATGGTTCCGCACACGCCCCAGGGAGCGTCACCGACCGCGCACCGTCGCGTCCCCAGGGGCGCCCGAAGCCGCGCCACCACAACAACCCCCACATGCGTAAGCTCGCCCGCGACGGCTGGATCTCCGACCAGCACGGCGCGTGGACGATGATGGCGTTCCCGCCGCTGCTCGGGTGGGCGCTGTCCTACTCCTTCTCATGGACGGTCGTGCTCATGCTGGTGGCATGGGCGATGGCGTTCCAGATGTTTTCGGCCGTGTGCTTGTGGGTGAAGACGCCCGCGAAGCGCCGCGCTCGAATCGCTCCCGCGGTCATCACCTACGCGGTTCTCGCAGCCCTGCCTGGCGCCACCCTCCTGGCGGTGCGCCCGCAGCTGCTGTGGTGGGCGATCGCCTTTCGCACCCCTGGCCTCGTCCGCGCTCTACCTCGTGTGGAAGGGCCGCGAGCGCTCCCTGGGGGCTCGCGCGGCCTCGATCCTGGCGGGTAACATCATGGGACCCCATCGCGTTTTTCGCTGGCGGTCGCCGACGGTTCACCGTCCGCGGTGACGCTCCACGCGTGGGCGACGTGCGCCGCGTTCGGCCTGCACTACATCGGCACGGTTCCGCTGGTGCGTTCGATGATCCGCGGGACGCAGGGATCCGCGCTGGGCGGTGGGTTCGACGTTGCTGCACGCGGCGTTCACCCTGGGCGCGGCCGCGGCGTGGTGGTTCGGCGCGCTGGCGATCTGGCCGGTCCTCATGTGGGCGTGCCTGAGCGCACGAGCGTGGGTGATGCCAACTCTGAACCGGACACGCGCGCGCCCCTTCTCTCCCAAGCTCATCGGATTCAGCGAGCTGGGCTGGTCAATTCTCCTCATTGTCTCGCTGCTGATCCCTTAATCCGCTGCACCTCGACGGGTGCATGGGCGCGTCCGATTCGTTGGGCGCGCCCATTCGCACGCACTCCCTACGCGCCGATGCCCGCGGTGCGTGCAAACTCGGTGGCGACGGACAGGAAGAGGTCGTTCTGCTCGCGCGAGCCGACCGAGACGCGCACGCCCACGCTGAAGGGGCGCACGATGAGGCCCAAGCGCGCGCATGCCTCGACGAGGCCGTAGACGTCTCCTCGGATCAGGTAGAAGTTCGACTGGCTGTCGGGGATGTCGTAGCCGAGGTCGCGCAGCGCCGGGACGACGCGCTCGCGTTCGGCGATGATCTCGGCGACCGCGCGCGACACGCCCTCGGCGTCCTTGAGGGAGGCGAGGGCCGCCGCAAGCGCGAGGGAGTTGACGCCGAAGGGGACGAGGAGGGCTTGGATCGCGCCGATCACCTCGGGCTCGCCGATGGCGTAGCCGACGCGCACGCCGGCCAGGGCGTGGGCCTTGGAGAAGGTGCGCATGACGATGACGTTGGGGTGGTCCTTGATGAGGGGAACCGCGGTGCGCACGCCGGGCTTGGTCGCGAAATCAATGTAGGCCTCGTCGACGATGATCATGACGTCGTCGGGGACGTCGGCGACGAACGCGGCGATCTCCTCGTAGGTGAGGGCGGGGCCCGTCGGGTTGTTGGGAGAGCAGACGATGACGGCGACGGTGTCGGGGTTGATCGCTGCGCGCATGGCGTCGAGGTCGTGGGTGCCATCCGGGGAGGAGCTCGACGGGCACGGGGTCGCCGCCCACGGAAGGAACGGCGATCGGGTAGGACTCGAAGGAGCGCCAGGGGAAGACGACCTGGGTGCCGGGCTGGCAGACGGCGGACAGCGCCGCGACGAGGATCGCCGAGGAGCCTGTGCCCACGCACACCTGGTCGGCACCGACGCCGTAGCGCTGCGCGAGGGCCTCGCGCAGGGGCGCTGCCGTCAGGTCGGGGTAGCGGTTGATCGTCTCGAGTTCGCGGGCGATCGCCTCGAGCACCGCGGGGCTGGGCGGCGTCGGCATCTCGTTCGAGGAGATTTTGACGGCGTCGGGCGCGGTCTTGCTGGGCACGTAGCGGGGCAGGGAGGCGACGGCGGGACGAATGCGCAGGTTGGTCATGTGTGTAGTCCTATCCCATGGAATTGGCACGTGCAAGCATCGTCCCACTGCGCAAGAATGAAGCAATGGATTTCATTGCACATCTTTTTGCCACGATGGCCGGACTGTGGGTCACGGTCCACGTGGTTCCGTCGATTTCGATCGAGGCGTCGTCGGCCTCGCAGACGGTGATCGTCTTTGGCGGTCGTCGCCCTTGGTGTTCACGGCGGTGAACTCGATCATCAAGCCTGTCGTGAAGACACTGGCATTCCCCCTGTATGTGCTGACGTTCGGCCTGTTTGCCCTGGTGACGAACTCGCTGCTGTTTGCGCTGACGGGCTGGCTGTCCACGTCGCTTGGATTCCCCTATGACGACGGGCGGCTTCTGGTCCTGCCTGGCCGGGCGCGGTCATCACCTCCGTGGTGTCCTCGATCGTCTCTGGGCATCCTGCGACGATAAGAAGGGACGAGCGCGACTGACGTCTCGTTTCCCCTTTTTCGTCGAGGCGCGTCACCCCTGGGTGATGCGCCTCGTTTGGTAGTGGTGGATGGTGGTCTGGGTGCCCGGGGTGAGGCCGAGCGCCTGGGTGCGGCGGGCCTCGGCGGCCGCCAGGGCTCCGAGGCCGGGGGTCGGACGAGGCCCGGGCCGCGTCCAGGGTGCTTCTGATTTCGTCCACGTACAGCGGGCGCGCTGTGCGAGGAGGGCACGGAGTCGTCGGGGTGAGCACGTGGCCTCGTAGTCGTGGAACATGACGGTCGTGACGTTGTCGCCACGCGTGGCGTTCCCGTCCAAGCCCGGGACGATGTCACCGGAGTTTTCGTAGGCGAGGACGGGAACGTCGCTCGGCGCAACTGTCGCCGTGGGTGAGCCCAGCGGTGACCACGGAGACGACGTTGTAGCGTGCGCGCACGGCGGGGTCGGCAGCCAGCTGAGCCGCCATGATGCCTCCCTGCGAGTGGCCCGGCGAACTCGACGGCCTCGCCCGGGCGAGATACCGGCCGCATCCATGGCCTCTATGACAGCGTTGAGCTGGTCCGAGGCCATTCCCGGCCACGCCCTTGCAGGTTGGTCGTCATGTCCTGGGGGCCTGACTGCCCGATGGCGAAGGATTGGGTGCCTCGGATGTCGACGGTCCACGAGCGGGTCGTCGTGCCCGTCCTCGCCCACCGTCACGTGTTCCTCGATGGCGATCTCTCCGTTGTCGGCGTCACCCTCCGTGCATGTCGACGATGTGCTCGATGGCGTCCGCGCTGGTGGTGACGCCTGTCGTAGTGGGTATCTGGGTGCGGCGTCGGGCATGGCCGCGAGCGACGCATCGGGTGCGCGCGTCGAGGGCGTTTGACGGAATACGGGATCCGCGCTCGTTGTGATGAACACGCGTGTTCCCGTCCGTTTCCCCGCACGGCGATCCCCGTAGCTCGCACCGTGGTCGCAACGCAAAGCGATTGACAGGGCGACCGACCCAGGGTGCAGCCAGCGCGGCGATACGCCGGACGCAGACTGGGTGGACGTTGAGTTCAGGTCCTGGCTCACTCCCAGCCCGGCCAGTGACTGCGCGACGCTTTCGGAACGCAGGCAGGGAATTGACGTCGATGGGCGAACCTGCCGAGGTCGCGCTGGAACAGCGCACCGACGCCTCGTCCCGCATGCAGAGCAAAGAGCGATACCGTCGATCGACGGCGTTGCACAGGTCCTCCCTGCGCACCATGGTCGTCATCTCGGGCATGAGGACCGCGGGCAGCCACGGGCACGCCAGCGCGCGCGGATGCGTCCTGATGCGCGTCGTGAACGAGCGCCCGAGCTCCGGTGAGCGCGAGGCACCGGCTGGGGCACAGTGACCATCGCTGCCGAGGCTTCGCCAGCTGAGCTGCGGTCCCCATCGGGCTGCCGGGCACGAGCCTCCCACAGGGAGCGCCGGCCTCCGCGTCCGCGTAGGTGAGGGCCGCGTCCTGCAGCTTCCACCGCAGGGTCGTCGACGCTCGGTCTCGAGCGACGTCGAGGGCGGACTGAGGGCGGCGCTGATCGCGGCTATGAGGCGCGGCAGCCGTCTCGGGGATGAGACCCGAGGCCAGCGTCGGCCTCGGCGAGTGCGGCGCCCAGCGCGAGCCGCGCGGGGCACGACCGAAGGTTCTCTTCGCCGCTGATGAGGGTGTGCGCGGCGCACAGTTCGTCGACGTCCACGCGGAAGGACCCCGAGGTGACGGACGACGTCGTCGGTTCGGGATCGAATGCCACGGTCACCACGCTCCCAGCATGACGAGTTCGGGCTGGGTAGGGCTGGATTCGGCGGACTCGGCGAGGCTGCGCGCGAGGCCGTGCGCTCGCTCCGCGTCAAAGGCGGGGCACGAGGTCGAGGGCCTGCCTGGATCTGGTCGAGGACCCCCTGAGCGCTCGGCGACGGTCTCGCCGCAGTCGCGCTGCGGTAGGAGTCTCCCCGACGCCGATCCCACTGCGGGCACGTGGCACCCGCGAGCGCCCCACGCAGGCCGTCGACGAGGCCCGTGGGCGGCGTGCAGGGACAGGCCTGGGGCTGGTCGGGATCGAGAATCATGGTCGTCTCCCATCGTTGGAAGAGTCGTTGCTTGTCCTCGCACGCTACGCCGCCTGCTCCCCCACCACCAGCTCGCACGGCGACTCCCTGTGGATAACCTCCCGGCGCCACCCACCCCTGTGGATGACACGCCCGCACGAGTTCGTCATCGACACACCCCACCCCGCCCCGACCTCGTACGTTACCCACGCCACGAACCGCCGAGCGGACTCGGCGTCCCGATGGCCCCTCGTTCTGGGAAGATAGGGGTATGAGCGACACGATGACACTGTTCTCCACTGCCCACGGCTATTCGGACCTGGCGGGCGGGGGTGAACCGCTCAGCCCACTGGACGGCCGCTACCGCGCGGTCGCCGCGCCCCTCGCGAACTACCTGTCCGAGGCGGGCCTGAACCGCGCGCGCGTGCACGTCGAGATCGAGTGGCTGATTTTCCTGCTCGACAATTCGGTCCTGCCGGGCGCGCCCAAGCTGACCGACGCCGAGCGCGACTACCTGCGCGCCCTCACGCGCGACTTCGGCGCCGACCACATCAAGCGCCTGGGCGAGTTCGAGGCCGTCACCCGCCACGACGTCAAGGCCGTCGAGTACCTGATCGGCGAATACCTCGAGGCCGCCTCCGACAAGCTGGGCGAGGGCACGACGCTGCCGACCCTGCGCGAGGTCGTCCACATTTTCTGCACCTCCGAGGACATCAACAACCTGGCGTACGCGCTGACCATCAAGGCTGCGACCGAGCAGGTGTGGCTGCCCGCGATCCGCGCGCTCCTGGATCGTCTGCGCGGCCTCGCCGAGGCCGGGGCGGCCGTCCCGATGTTGGCGCACACGCACGGACAGCCGGCGACGCCGGTGACGATCGGCAAGGAGATGGCGGTGTTCGCGCACCGCCTGTCCCGCCAGATCAAGCGCGTCGAGGCCACGGAGTACCTGGGTAAGATCAACGGCGCGACGGGCACGTGGGCTGCGCACGTCGTGTCGGTGCCGGGCGCGGATTGGCCGACGCTGGCTCGCTCGTTCGTGGAGGGTCTGGGCCTGACGTGGAACCCGCTGACGACGCAGATCGAGTCGCACGACTGGCAGGCCGAGCTGTACTCGGACGTGGCACGCGCGGGCCGCATCGCCCACAACCTTGCGACGGACGCGTGGACGTACATTTCGATGGATTACTTCCACCAGAACCTGGCGGCGCAGGGCTCGACGGGCTCGTCGACGATGCCGCACAAGGTCAACCCGATCCGCTTCGAGAACGCGGAGGCGAACCTGGAGGTGTCGAACGCGCTGCTGGATTCGCTGGCGTCGACGCTGGTGACCAGCCGCATGCAGCGTGACCTGACGGATTCGACGACGCAGCGCAACGTGGGCGTCGCGTTTGGTCACGCGGTGTTGGCTTACGACAACCTGGTGCGTGGCCTGGATGGCATCGAGATCAACGCGGCTCGTATGGCCCGCGATTTGGACGCGAATTGGGCGGTGCTGGGCGAGGCCGTCCAGCAGCGATGCGCGCCGCCGCGATCGCGGGCGCGACCGGCATGGCGAACCCGTACGAGCGCCTCAAGGAGCTGACGCGCGGCCACGAGGTGGGCGCGGACGACATGCGTGAGTTCATCGCGGGCCTGGGTCTGCCGGCCGAGGTGGAGGAGCGCCTCCTTGCGCTGACCCCCGCGACCTACATCGGCTTGTCCGAGCGCCTGGCGCGCTGGGAGGCCTGAGCCCTATCGGCTGGGGCGGCGGGTGCGCGGGTTTCGCGCCTCGCCGCCCTTTGTCGTTTCTCGGCTGCATCGACGAGGCCGGGGGCTCACAGCTCGGTCACGGCCTCCAGGCGGGGTCGCACTCGGGCGCGCCGTAGCGGTCGTAGAGCTCGTCGGGGCGCGCGATCTCGTCGGCGAAGCCGAGGGCGCTCATGTCGACGACCGTGTCGGTCTGCACGCCGGGGGCCTCGAGGTCGCCGGCGTCGTCGTGGGCGACGAGGACTCGTGCGCGCACGCTGACCGGGCGCCATCTCGGGATTGTTCCAGGTCGCTCGGGTGATCGCGTCGAGGGCGCGCGTGGCGGCCTCGCGCTCCGACAGAACATCGGCAGCAGACACGACGACGTCGATGGACACGAGGGAGGGGCGCCCGAAGCCCTCGCCGACCTCGACGTGGACGACCCGACGCGGCGCGCGGGCCCGCGCCCTCGCCAGCCACGCCTCACGACCCCTCACCAGCCCCGGCCTCGTTCGTGCGCAGCGGGAAACCCGACTCAAGAGCGGCGGTCGCGAGGTCGACGAAGCGCTGCGTGCGCCCGGTGCCCGCTCGTCGAGGACAGGGCGCGCCACGCGATGCCCGCGCCCAGGGCGCCCACGCCGAGCGCGCCGATCATGAGGGGCCCGGCGATCTGCGGGAGTCGACCGCGCAGGCCGCGGAGGCGGCCTTGTTGACGGGGGTCGAGACGCGCATCCATCGGCGCACCTCGCGCAGTGGGGCGTTGGGGTCGGTCATGACCTGTCCTTTCTGAGGGAGGAGAGGGCGGAGGAGAGGCGCGCGGAAATACTCGCGCGGCGTCTGGCTCGGGCGATGCGCGGCAGGCGGGGGGCCGTGGCCGCGTAGTCGATGTGGTAGGTGGCGGGTTCGTAGGAGCCCCCGCGTTCGAGCGCGGCGACGGTATTCCACGTGCCTTCGGCGGTGGGGGTGAGGATGTCCTGCCAGATCTCGTAGTGCATGACGCGCGTCGGCCTCGCCCGGGGCGGGCATGAAAGTCCTGCAGGGCCGCCATCGCCGAGGCGAGCCGACCCCACGGGGTGACGCGCACTTTGCGTTCGAGGAGGCGCACGGTTTCCGTGTAGGTGGAGGAGGAGTGCGCGTAGTAGAGGGGGCGGGTTCGAGGCCGCACGAGGCTGCGTCCGACGGTGACGCGCCGGTCGGGGGCGCGGTCGGGCGAGCCGTCGAGGCTCGGCATGACGTCCTGGTCGTGGGTGACGGCGACGGTCACCACGTCGGGGCGCACGCGGATGCGCCGGTTGGGGCCGCCTGTGGAGAGGATTCCGGCGACGTTGATCCCGGCCTCGTCGGGCGGGACGGAGGCGAGGGCGGCGGCGACGATCCCGCCCTGGGAGTGGCCGCAGATGAGGACGGGTTCGCGCGTCCACCGCTCGGCGGGCACGCCGTCGCGTTCCATGGCGGCGTGGAGCACGCGCACGACGCCGACGCTCATCGCGCTTTCGAGGCCGAGCATGAGGCGGATGTTCGTCTCGACGTCGGCGGGGTTGTTTGTGGAGCGCCAGGTCATGGATTCGGTGCCGACCAGGGAGAGGAGCCATCGGCGCGCCTCGCCCTCACCGACGCGGGTGATCTTTGACGGCCGGGGCCGATGGTGCGCGACCAGTAGAGTTCGTCGATGTCGGCGCACATGTCGGAGAGCAGTTCGGGCGCGTCGACGCGGCGGATTTGGGCCTCGGGGTGGCCGGGGAGCGGGTCTTGAAAAGCGGGGTCGGCGTCGGAGTCGCGCAGCAAGGCGACATGGACTTCACCGCCGCGCAGGGCGCCCACGGCGGTGCCGATCGTGAGCATGCCGGTCATGAGGGCGTCGTATCCGCGTCTGGGGATGAGGGGCAGCATGCGGGCCATGCGCCCGTCCTTGTCCGCGCCGACGGCGACAACCGTTCGCGCCCAGGCGCGCCCCACGGTCGCGGTGCGCCGGGCGACGTGGGAGAGGGAGCGGATGAGGAGGGTGTCGAGGCCGGGGGTATCGAAGAAGATTCGCTGCGATTTTTCGCTGATCGTGGTGCCCATGTCGTCGGAAAGGGAGCGCGCGCGGGCGCGCACGTCCTGCGGCAGCGCGGAGATTTCCGCGAGCGCTCCGACTGCGACCGTGGCCGCGAGGGCGGGGACGATGGGGGCGACTTTGAGGCGCAGGTAGAGGCCGGGGTAGGCCTGGGGGACGCGGCGGATCGCGCGGTAGCGCCGACGCGGGCGTCGCTTCATGTCCCCTCCTTGCGTTCAGTGTTGCCTCCACCCTACGGTGGGTCTGGGCCTGGGCGCGCGCATTGGGGGATGCGTGTCGCCACCCCGACAGCGCTCGGTTCTCGGCACCCCCTTGACACCCATACCCCCTAGGGGTACCATCACTCTCATGAGCAACGAGCACGGCTACCACGGCAACACCGAGAATCACCTCGCGCGCCTGCGCCGCATCGAGGGCCAGGTGCGCGGCCTGCAGCGCATGATCTCGCAGGGTGACTACTGCATCGACATCCTCACGCAGGTCTCGGCCGTCCAGTCCGCGCTCGACTCCGTCGCGGTTAACCTGCTCAAAGACCACATGAACCACTGCGTCGTCACGGCGGCGCGCGAATCCGACGAGGCCGCGCAGGCCAAAGTCGACGAGGCGGCCGCGGCCATCGCGCGCCTCATCAAGTCCTAACAACAAGGAGAATCATGACCACCGAGATCGATCGCACCATTGAGCTGTCCGTCGACGGCATGACCTGCGGCCACTGCGTGATGAGCGTCAGCGAAGAGCTGAGCGAGATCCCCGGCGTGAAGAACGTCGACGTGATCCTCAACTCGGGCGCCACCTCCAAGGTGACGGTCCTGACCGACACCCCCCTGGACGACGCGGCGCTGAGCGACGCGGTGTCCGAGGCCGGCTTCACGCTGGTCGGCATCTCGCGCGACTTCTGAGGTTTTCCACGCCTCACCGACGAGGCCGGGGCACGTTCCCGGCCTCGTTTCCTTTCGCCCGATACATACCCCCGGAGGGTACCCATGTCCACCGACTCCGTGACGACCACTCCCGCAGCCGCCCCTTCTTCCCCTGAGGCCACCCCGGCCTCGGCCCCCACCCCCAGGTCGGCGAGGGCACCCGCGCCCACGCCGCCGACCTGCGCCGACGCCTCATCGTCTCCGCGCCACTCGGCATCCTCGCGATGCTCCTGTCGATGGTGCCCGCGTGGCAGTTCACGGGGTGGCAGTGGGTCGTCGCGGCGGCCTCGATCCCGGTGGTGACGTGGGGCGCGTGGCCCTTCCACCGGGCGGCATTCGCGGCGGGCCGCCACGGGTCGACGACGATGGACACCCTGGTCTCGCTCGGCGTCATCTCGTCCACGCTGTGGAGCTGGTGGGCCCTGCTGTGGGGCGGCGCCGGCATGCTCGGCATGCGCATGCATATGAGCCTGATCCCGCGCGCGGCGCACGGCGGCCACGCCGAGATTTACTTCGAGGGCGCGTGCATGATCGTCGTGTTCCTGCTGACGGGCCGCTACTTGGAGGCGCGCGCACGCTACCGCGCGGGCGACGCGCTACGCTCGCTGCTGCGCATGGGCGCCAAGGAGGCGACGCTCGTGCGCATCGACCCCGCCACGGGCGAGCGCAGCGAACAGGTCGTGCCCGCCTCGTCCCTGCAGGTCGGCGACCTCTTTGCGGTGCGCCCGGGCGAGAAGGTCGCGACCGACGGCATCATCGTCGAGGGCTCCTCCGCCCTGGACACCTCGCTCCTGACGGGCGAGTCCGTGCCCGTGGACGCCGCCCCCGGTGACACGGTGACGGGCGCGACCGTCAACACGTGGGGGTCCCTGCTGGTGCGCGCCACCCGAGTCGGCTCGGACACGACGCTCGCGCAGATTGGGCGCATGGTCGCCGAGGCCCAGGCCGGCAAGGCCCCCGTCCAGCGCCTCGCGGACCAGATTTCCGGCGTGTTCGTGCCGATCGTCATTCTTGTTTCCCTGCTGACCCTCGCGGGGCTGGCTGCTCGCGGGCGGCAGCGTGCAGGCCGCGTTCACGGCGGCCGTCGCCGTCCTGGTCGTCGCGTGCCCGTGCGCGCTCGGCCTGGCCACGCCCACCGCGATCCTCGTCGGATCGGGACGCGCCTCGCAGCTGGGCATCCTCATCAAGAACGCGGAAATCCTCGAGCAGACGCGCTCGATCGACACGATGCTCCTCGACAAGACGGGCACGGTCACCACGGGCGTCATGTCTCTTGAGTCTGTTGCAGCTGCCTCCGCGGGCGACTCCCCTGAGGTGGACGAGGCCTCGGCCCTGTCGCTCGCCGCCTCCGTCGAGTCCCTCTCCGAACACCCCGTCGCCCGCGCGATCACGTCGGGCGCCGCGGACCGTGGCCTGTCGCTGGAGCCCGTGACCGCGTTCGCGAACCAGCCCGGACTCGGCGTCGTCGGCCTCACCACCCGCGGCGGCGTGCTCGTCGGCCGCCCGTCGTGGCTCGCCTCCCTGGGCGTCGACGTGCCCGCTTCTCTCCTCGACGCCGTGCGCGAGGCCGAGGCCTCAGGGCGCTTCCGCCGTCGTCGCGGCCCTCGCGCCGCAACCTCGGGTCCGCAGCGTCGACCACCGGGCCGTCAGCCCCCATGCCCGGAGGCACCCGCACGTCGTCGCTGCCCGGGCCCCGGACGCCGAGCTGCCCCTCGCGACGCTCACGATGAGCGTGGGCGGCATGACCTGCGCGTCCTGCGTGCGCCGCGTCGAGCGCAAGCTCGGCAAGCTCGACGGCGTCAAGGCCGAGGTCAACCTGGCCACCGAATCCGCGCGCATCACACTCACCGCCCCGCACAGCGACGAGGAGCTTGAGGCCGTCGTGAACGCGGCCGGCTACTCCGGCACCGTCACCTCCCGTTCTGAGGCCGCGACCGCCGATGGCGCACCCGCGGCTGGCGGCAGCGCGACTGGGGATACCGGTACCCCCACCCAGGCGGGCACCACCCCGGGCGCGGGCGAGGGCGAGGGGGCCCAGGCCTCGGCGCTCGTGATCCCCGAGCGCGTCGAGGGCCACGCGATCGCCGCGCTGGTCGTGCGCGACACGGTCAAGGAGTCGTCGGCGGATGCGATCGCTCAGCTGCGCGAGCTCGGCATCGAGCCGATCCTGCTGACGGGCGATAACGAGGCGGCGGCACGCCACGTCGCCGATCAGGTCGGGATCGACCGCGTCATCGCGGGCGTCCTGCCCGACGGCAAGCGCGACACCGTCGCCGACCTGCAGGCCGAGGGGCGCACGGTCGCGATGGTGGGCGACGGCGTGAACGACGCGGCCGCCCTCGCGCAGGCGAGCGCGAAGGGCCTGGGCATCGCGATGGGCTCGGGCACGGACGTGGCGATCGAGGTCGCGGACATGACGCTCATGAACTCGTCGCTCACCTCGGCGGCAACCGCGATCCGCGTGTCGCGCCGGACGCTGCGCATCATCAAGGAGAACCTGTTCTGGGCGTTCTTCTACAACGTGTTGATGGTGCCGCTGGCGATCGCGGGCCTGCTCTCCCCCATGCTGGCGAGCGCCGCGATGGCCTGCTCGTCCGTGTTCGTGGTCCTCAACTCGCTGCGCCTGCGCGCCGCGAAGTAGGGGCGACCACACCTGCGAGAATTCGACTCCCATTGCTGCTGCCGACCTTGGCCGGATGCAGCAATGGGGCGAACCAGCGAGCAAGAGCGCCGACTAGATTCCGACCCGACACGTCACGCATACGTTGCACGCACCGTATCTCGCCTGCGCGACGTGTTCGACTGACTGATGAAGCCGACAGAGCAACCGCGTCCTGTTCTCAGTACGCAATACACCCGTTACGGGGCGCTGCACCCGTTACGGGGCGCTGCACCCGATGTGGGGCGCTACACCCGATCAGAAGAGGTGCAACGCTGAGGGATCGGGTGCAGCGCCCAATGCAACAAGCGCTTTCGCGGACGCGCACTACCCGCCTGATTCCACGTCAGTACACCTGCCGCCCTCACCTTGAACACCTGCCACTGCGGGTCTGACTGTCACTCTCTAGCCACAGCCATACACAGCACCTTCACCGGTAATACACGACTAGATTTTTCGCATCATGCCAACGATTGATTCATCGGCTGAGCTTTTGACACATCCTCCTTGACGCAATTAATGTGAAATTGGTAGACAAAGTGTCTAGCAGAGTAGATTAAGGAGCATAGATATGTCCGATTCACTGCCCACACGGGGCGAACAGGAACTCGCCGTACGCGACTGGCTCTATCGAGCTGAGGAAGAACAAGATGGCCAAGATAACCAGCATCTCTACAGACGTTGCCAGTCCTACGTTCTGGACATCTTGCAATTGCTGGATCCAGAGAGGGACTTCAGCAAAGATCACCAAGGCAATTGGCACGTTGCTGACCGAGCAATGGATGATCTTGATTACCCCGGGGAACTGAGAAGGATCGTGGGTCTCATTAACTGAGTCGAAACATATCCACGTGGCGAAATGGTCTTTGGTAGCAGATAACAGCAATGCCGGCCTATACATCTGGCGCGCTTGCATATGCCATCACGGCAGCACCAAGTAGGAATTGACGCAAGGGTGCCACTCCGCCGGCGCGTCCGGCTTCGCGGCACTCGTCGTTTTACGAGGTTCGTCGCGCGACGCGGAAGCCCTGCTTGGAGTAGACGGTCTCGTAGGAGTGACCCGGGTGGGCGGCGCTCCCCCCACGACTCGGCATCGACCTGCTGGTCGCCCCACGCGTAGGAGCGCGCGTCGATAACGACATACTCCGGAGGGGTATCCATCTTCCCCGTCGTGCCCACCCAGTAGACCTCGCGCCCAGGCACGAGGCGCGCGAGCAAAGTCGTGTCCGTCTCGACACTCACCCCCTCGGGCACCGCGTCGAGCGCTCCTTGGGCGGCCGCCATGCGCGGGTCCTCCGTGAGAGTGGGCAGCTGCCATAGGGGCAGCGACGAGGCCGTGAGCGCCAGCGACACAGCGGGCACGCACGCGACCACCCACGCGACAACGCGCCACCCCCGCCTCGGCGAAGCAGAAGCCCCCTGGTCGGCGCGCAAGTCACGCAGCGCGTCCTCTCCCACCGCCTCCGCGAGCGCCGACGCAGCCGCCGACCGCGAGGTGCGCTCCGGCGCGAGCCACCGGGAGATGACGTCGAGCAGGGAGCAGGCCGCGATGGGGACGAGCACGGCGTTGTAGTGCCAGGAGTCCCACACGTAGTAGGTCTCGACGGAGCCCGCGAAGCGCCACGCGAGCGTCGGGAGCACGAGCGCGAACCAGGGCGAGGCGCTGCCCACGAAGCCGGCCCCCGCGAGAAGAACGAGGAGCGTCGCAAGCTTGACAGAGGGGGTCGTCAGGATGTCCCACAGGGACGGAATTGCACGCGCGGTAGTGGTCCCAGCGGTAGGTGTCCCCCGCCCCGGTTGCAGCCCCGTCGAGAGAATAGGCCCACGTACCCGCGGGATTCATAGCGGGCAGCAACACCTTCACCGTCACCACAAACGCAACGATACCGAACAGCGCGTAAGCCAGGCCCCGGAGGACCGCGGACCGTCCCTCGCCTCGGCGACGCCACGCGATCACCAGGCCAGCCATAAAGACCGTCAGCCCCAGGTCTTCCTTGACAAGGACGAGGGGCGCCAGCCACGCCATGCACGCGCCCCACCGCCGCTCCACGAAGGCGACGCCTCCGAACGCCAGCAGCGGGACGGCCAGGCAGACCTCGTGAAACTGAGCGGCGACCGCACCCTGCAGCCCCCACCCCAGCCCGTAGGCGAGCCCCACGAGGAGCGCGCCCCACGCCCGAGAAGGCGCTGCGCGAGGCGCGCAATCGGCAGCACCGACACGGCGATCAACGCGTCCTGGACGACCAGGAGCGTCAGCGCGGAAGGAAAAAGACGAAAGATCGGGCCCAGCAGCGCCAACAGCGGATGAAAATGGTCGCCCAGCAGGTTATAGCCGGGCCCTTTGATGGGAACGATGGGCGCCTCGAAGCGCGAGTAGGCCTGGACGGCCTCGGTGAAGATCCCCAGGTCCCACGAGGGGGCGGCGAGCGCGCGCCACTGCGCCACCGAGTAGCAGACGTAGAGCGCGCCGATCGCGCAGGCGATGACGGGGGGCAGCCACCAGGTCGCGACCAGGCGCGTGGCGGCTAATCGATCCGGGCCCTTCACCCGACCATCTCCGCGGGGCGCGAGGCGGGAGAGTCGCCAGCCTCCGCCTCGTCGCGTGCCGAGGCAGGCGCCGGGTAGGGCACGCCGATCCCCTGCTCATGGTCGGCGCGGCGCTTCGATCGAGCGTCGGAGTGGAAGACCTGGCTGACGGTGGCTCGCACCGCGTCGAACATGCGCGCCGGGCGGTTCAGGGAGCCCAGCGATCGGTCCGCGCCCGAGTGCGTGAAGTTGCAGGGGACCTCCATGACGGACAGTCCCGCGCGCAAGACGCTGATCGTCATCGCGGCCTCGAGCGCGTAGCGTCCCGCGAAGGGCATGGCGGCGTCGATGGCCTCTCGCGTCAGGCAGCGTTGATAGCTGAGGGGATAATGGCAGTACCAGCCGGTCTTGCGGCGGATGAGGCGGCGCACCATGCCCGGCCCATAGCCGGAGTATTCGCGCCCGGTCGCGGGGACGGCGATTGCCATGTCGGCCTGGCGGGCGAAGACGGCCTCGACGAGGGCGGTGGCCTCGACGGCGGACTCACCCAGGTCGGGCGAGAGCAGCAGGATGTGACGGGGTGGGCCGTCGGGACGGTCCCGCATGGCGGCGACCTTCACGCCGGTTTCGATGGCCGAGGCGCGCCCGCGCTCGACGGAGTGGCGCACGACGACGGCACCCGCGGCTCGGGCGGCACGTCCGGTGTCGTCCGTGGACCCATCGTCGACGACAATGAGGAGGTCAACGCTGGGTATGGCGCGGCACGCGCGCACGGTGGCCGCGACGGCGCGGCCGACGTTGTGGGCTGCGATGACCGCGGCGACGCGCTGCGGGTGGGAACCTCTTGATCCTGCGGGATAGTTCACGACTAATAGTCTACGAGCGGCGGGGCGCACGCGCGCTCCGCCGCTCGTAATGTGAGCGACAAATCTATCTAAACGATAGGTAAACTCAGGCTCAGCGGATCGTCACGGCGCGGGACACGAGGCCCTGGCGCGCGCGGCGTTCCTTGTCGTCCAGACGCTCGGTGACGGTCAGGGCCTCGGCGAGGGCCTCGGCAAGGGCCTGCGTGCCGGGCGCGACGTCGGTGGCGCTGGCGCGCTCGGGCAGCTCGAAGACGGGGACGATTAGGCCGCACGCGCGGAAGGAGCCCACGTAGCGTGAGCCCTCGCCGACGTTGGCCTCGCCGCGCGCAGCCAGGCGGGCGAGCGCGTCGAAGAGCTTGGCCTCGTCGTTGTCCGTCAGGAAGCGCACGAAGTTACGGTTCATCTCGCACCAGTACGCGCCGGGGACGCCGGGCACGGGTTCGGTCGGGATGATCTCGTCACGGTTCTGCTCGAGCGCGCGACGCGTCGACTCGTCAATCTCCTCGGCCGGGTCGAACCAGAAGGAGAAGTCCTCCTCGAGCTTCATGTCCGTGAAGCTGTCGAGGTCGAGGATGTCCTGGAGACGCTCGGACGGCTCGCGCACGTCGATCGAGATGACGCCCTCGTCGCCCGCTTCCTTCGCGGCGATGGCCGCGAGCAGCGCGGCGCCCGCGTCGTGGCTCAGGTCCGCGGAGTTCGAGCGAGTCTGCAGCGCAACGAGGATGCGGCCGTCGGGGCGCACCATCGCGGGGTGACCCTCGGGCAGGAGAGTAACAAAGTCGAATTCGACGGCACCGTGATCGGCGTCGGTGCGTGCGGTCAGCGTGGCCGCCGGAATGAGCTCGCGCATGGCGACCAGCTCGATCTCCTTCGGCAGACCCTCGTAGGGGCGCGCGACAAAGGGGATCGGCGGGCGATACGCCTTGAGCTTGGCGGGATCGGTGACCTTCTTACGGCGGCTAGCTTTTACCCATGGGAGTAATCGTAGCGGGTTTCCCACAAACGACGAGGTGCGGGCTGGGCGAGCCGGTCCGCTCGCCCCGGTCCATCTGCCCCAGACCCCAGCCCCAGCACCGCCCCCGGTCCCCACATTCCGTCCCGCCCTCCCCACACTCCGTCCAGTCCTCCCAAAATGTCGCATGCAATTTGGCTCCCCTACCTTTTATTAGGTATCGTGAATTGCCCGGAATTTCAACGATCTGATTTCAATGTTTGAAATAGGTCGCGGGGAATTGCATGCGACATTTTTGGGTAAACATAGGATGAGGCGGCATCGTGGCGCGGGGGCGCGGGGGCACGGGCGCGTGCAGCGCTGAGGACGGGAGCGCGGGGCGCCTCGTCAGCGCGCTGGGCGAGCCGGCCCACCCGAGCCCCGAGCCGCGTCAGCGGCCCCGGGCGATGACCTCGACGCCGGGCAGGGACGCGCGGTAGGCCTCGAGGAAACGCTCGTACCCGGCCACGCCCTCGGCGGTGGGCTCGAGGGTGGAGACAGACGCGCCCGCGAAGACCCGTTCGGAGAGGAAGTCCGGCAGGGCGAGGCCAGCCTCGCCACCCGCGACGATGGCGCGGTAGCGCGCGAGCACCGCGATACCCCACGCGCCGCCCTCGCCCGCGGTGTCACCCACGGACACGGGAATGTTCAGCGAATCGGCGAGGATCTGCTGTGCGACGCCGGGCGTCTTGAAAAGGCCGCCGTGCGCGAACAGCGAGTCGAGGCGCACGCCCTCCTCGCGGAGGATGTCGACGCCGATACGCACGGCCGCGAAGATGCTCATGAGCTGGGCGCGCACCGCGTTCGCCAGGGTCACGCGCGCGTCGGCCGTGTGCGTGAACACCGGCTGCGCGGCCTCCTGGCCGACGAGCGGTTCGGCCGACAGCGTGTTGTAGGCCACGACGCCGCCCGCGTCAGCCTCGCCCGTGAGCGCGTGGACATAGAGCGCGTCGTAGATCGCCGGGACACTCACGTCAGCGCCGACGAGGCGCGCGAAGTCCGCGAACCAACCGACCCACGCGTCAATCTCGGATGCGCCGTTGTTCGAATGCACCATCGCGACGGGCGAGCCGTCGGGCGTCGTCACCATGTCGATCTCGGTGTGCAGCTCGGCGAGGGAGCGCTCGAGCACCGCCATGAGGAAGACCGAGGTGCCGCACGAGATGTTGCCGGTGCGCTGCGCGATCGCGTTCGTGGCGATCATGCCGGTGCCCGCGTCGCCCTCGGGCGGGCACAGCGCGATCCCGGGCTGGAGGGCACCGGTCGGGTCAATGAGCGCGGCACCCTCGGGGGTCAGCGTCCCCGCGTCCTGGCCGGCGCTCAGCACGGTCGGGAGCACGTCGCGCAGGCGCCACGGGACCCGGGTCGCCACCAGGGCCTCGTACTGATCGAGGTAGGACTCCACGTACGTGCCCGTCGTCGAGTCAATCGGGAACATGCCCGAGGCGTCGCCGACGCCCAGGACGTGGCACCCCGTCAGCTGGTGATGGACCCAGGCGGCCAGCGTCGTTAGGCGGGCGACGCGCGGCACGTGCTCCTCGGCGTTGAGGACCGCCTGGTGCAGGTGCGCGATCGACCAGCGCAGCGGAATGTTGAAGCCGAAGAGGCGGGTGAGCTCGTCGGCCGCGCGACCCGTGTTCGTGTTGCGCCACGTGCGGAACGGCGCAAGCAGATTATCGTCGGCATCGAAGGCGAGGTAGCCGTGCATCATGCCCGAGATGCCGATCGAGCCGTACGAGGTGGGGGTGACGTCGTAGCGCTCGCGCACGTCGGCGACCAGGGACGCGTAGGCGCTTTGCAGGCCGGCGACGATCTCGTCGAGGCTGTAGGACCACAGGCCACCCTCCAGGTGATTCTCCCAGCCGTGGCCGCCGGTGGCGAGCACCTCATGGTCGGGACCGATGAGGACGGCCTTGATGCGGGTCGAACCGAATTCGATGCCGAGCGCGGTGTCGGCGGCGGCGATGGCGGCGCGGGGGTCGGTGCTCATGCGTGCTCCTTGTGTCTTCATTGACGAGGCAGTGGCCTGGAATGCGCTAACGGTAACACTTTCGCGCATGTAGCGACAGGGACGTACGCCCGTTTATCGGACACTCCGTCCGGTATATGCAGATTCACTCTGCCATAACGTGTCATTCCCCCGACATGCCAAACGCTCGCATCGACGCTCCTGCATCTCCAACGACCTCTTCCACCTACCGGCTGAGGAGAGTAGACTACGCGTAGTCACATTTGAGGAGGACACATGTCAACCGCACGGGTCGCACGCTCCGTCAAGCTCGATCCTGAGATCGACGCCCGCCTCACGGCCCTCGCCCAGCGGACGGGACGAACGAAGTCGTTCTACATGAATCGCGCCATCGAGTCAGCGCTTGAAGAGATCGAGCTGGCCTACTCACTGCAGGCCGAACTCGAGGATATCCGCAGCGGCCGCGCAGCATCGGTGAGCCTCGACGAGGCGGTGAAGACCCTTGGCCTGGAGGGCTGAGCTGTCACCGCGCGCACTGAAACAGCTCAGCAAGCTCGACAAGCCGACCGCGAGACGCATCGTCGACTATCTCCGCGAAACCGCGAGCGGCGAAGATCCCCGCTCACGCGGGAAGGGACTGACCGGCAATCTTTCAGGCTTTTGGCGCTACCGTGTCGGCAACTATCGAATCATTGCGTCCATCGAAGATGATGAGCTATTGATCCTCGCCATCAACATCGATCACCGGTCACGCATCTACCGCTGACCTACTGAGCGCCGAAACCCTCGATGAAGAGCTCGCGGGCGCGGTCGATGGCGGCGAGTTCCTTGTCCGTCAGGGGCTTCGCGGCGCTGCGCTCGATGAAGGTGAGGACCACCGAGGCGTAGACGTCGGCGGCGAGCGGCAGCACCTCGTCATCCACGCGGCCGCGCGCCCAATCGGTAAATACCGAACAGCACGTGCGATAAAGCTGCTCGTGCAGGTCGCCGTCACCGCCCACTCGAATGGCCAGCAGAGTCTTGAGGGCGCGACCGTTGCGCGCGTACACGTCGGCGAGGTGGCGGGCGACAGCGCGGGCGTCGCGTCCCTCGCCGAACCACAGGCCTTCGAGCGCCGGGGTGATCTCGTCGAGGAGGAAGGACACCACCTCTGCGAGCAGCGCATCCTTGTCGGTGTAGTGGTCGTAGAAGGTCGTGCGCGACACCATCGACGCGGCGCAGATGTCGGTCACGCTCACGTGCGCGTAGGGCTTGGCCTGGCACGCCTTGACGAGGCCGGAGCGGATCGCCCGGCGCGTCTTTCGGATGCGCAGATCCAGGTTCTTCTCCGCCTCGCGCCCATGCTTATCCTCGCCACGCAGGAACATGTCTCTCCGATCAATTTTCCACTATCAATGGGCCTATCCTACGCATAGCGATCGCATCGTTCGGTAACCAACACTCCGTTTGTTATTGTGCGGTCCACCCAATCGGAGTAGGCGATACGGTCGTGTCATGTTCACCGAGTACACCGGCAATCGCCAATTCGACCTGCAGCTCAACCGGACCTTCGCACCAATCCTCGACCGATCAGGCATGGAGACAATCGCGTCGACCACACTCCCCCGCCTGCGGACAACGGACCAGATCACGGAGCTCGCATGGCGCCTCGCCGAGCGCTTCTCATCCGAGGGCGACGCGCGTGCCGCGTGGCGCCTCTACGAGCTCGCGGCCTTCTACGTTGGTGCGGATGACCCACGCAAGTGGCGCTTCATCGACGCCATGTCGGCCTCCTTCGACGAGGCCCACCGAGGCCTCGCCCTCACCCGTCACGCAGTGCCCTATCGTGACGGGGAGCTCACCGCGATGCGTTGGGAGGCCGACCCGACCGACCGCGCGCAGGCCCCCGCGGGCACACCGCGCACGCTCGTCATGATGAACGGCTTCGACGGATACGCGGAGGAGATCATCGACTTCGCATCCCACTTCCCCACCCGCCCCTTCGACGTCATCGCCTTCGATGGGCCGGGCCAGGGGCACACGGTGCTGGCGGGCATGCCGCTCGAGCCGCAGTGGGAGCGTCCGACGAACGCGGTGATGGACTACTTCGGCATCGAGAGCGCGGCGGCGCTCGGTGTGTCTTTCGGCGGATATCTCGTCATGCGCGCGGCCGCCCACTGCCCGCGCATCAGCCACGTCATCGCCTTCGACATGATGTACCGGCTCCTGGACGGCCTGACGCTGCCACTGCCTCGTGCCCTGCGCCCCATCGCGGACGCGATCGTGGGGAACCCGAGGCCCGCATGGCTTATCGATGCCGCGATGCGCATTGCGCCGAGATTCAACGCGGACCTGTCATGGAAACTGCAGCAGGCCTCGCACCTGACGGGACTACACCGGCCCAGCCAGGTATTGCGAGCGTTCGGCGACTACACGATGGAACCCCTCGAGGGGCGCATCACCCAGCCGTGCCTGGTCCTGGCCGGGGACGCGGACCAGTACGTTCCCTTCGAGCGCCTGGGCGACGTGCGCAGGGCGTTGCGGAACGCGGAGTCCCTGGACGTGCGAGCCTTCCGGCACGCGCAGGACCCGGATATGGCGCAGCACTGCCAGATCGGAGATCTTGACCGTGCCTTCGCGATGATGGGCGACTGGCTGCAAGCACCAATGAAATCACTGCATCAATTCAGTTAGAGCGCGAGCGCTTCATTTTCGATAAATTTTATCGAATTGGGATCGATCATGTAGCATATCCTTATGCATCTCCTACGATTCACGTTTGAGAACCACCGGTCCTTCCGCGATGAGGCAACCCTCGACCTGACACGGCCCACACTCAAGACACTTCGCCCCTCCAAGGGCACTACTTGGGCTAATCACATCCACCACGTTGACGGGATCTACGGGGCGAACGCTTCAGGCAAGACTAACGTTCTCGATGCCCTCCATTACATGCTTGGAGCCATCGGATCCTCGGCAACATCATGGCTCGATGAGCCACAGTTCCCTCGAGCTCCGTTTGCACTCAAACCAGAAGAGCTTTCAGCTCACGCCGCATTTGAACTCGAATTTATTGTCGACGGACAACGGTACGACTATCGCTTTGCAACGGACAGTGACGGCATCACCGAAGAGTCACTGCATGTCGTGAGCACTCGATGGAAAGAAGTGTACTCCCGCATTACTGACGGGCGTGTGAAGGGCCTGAAGGGGGATCACTCGAGTCGCGAGACGTGAACTCGCACTCTCCCGCGCCGCCCAATTCAACCATGCATCAGTTACGCCAATCTGGGAAGCTCTCATGCGTGGATTCGACCTTTATCACGTCGGAGACGGGGAAGTTAACGCACGCATTGATCGCATCGCTCGACAGCTGAAGGAACAGAGATTAAACCTCAGCACACTCGTTACCCTCGCGCAAATAGCAGACACAGGCATCACGCATGTCGAGGTGGAGGAACGCGCGATTCCCCCGCGGTTTGCCCAGCTAGTTGCCCAGATGCTGGCGCCTGCCTCCGACGACAGTCAGGAACAGGCTAGTGATAGCTCGTCAGACGAAGCAGAAGAGATCAGCAACTACATTGCACGCAACCTCCTATTTCGGCACGGAGAAAGCAGCGGAAGACTCAGAAGCTCCGATGAATCAACCGGCACCATGGCATGGCTCGCACTCGGGACAGCTGTCGTTCATGCCCTACGAAAAGGCTGTGTACTTGTTGTTGACGAACTTGGCTCAAGCCTTCATCCTCAACTTTCCCGTCTCATCATCGACTGGTTCGATGACCCTGAGGTGAACACAACAGGCGCACAGCTCATCTTCACCAGCCACGATATGACCCTGCTCGATGCGGGCCGTGGCAGCAGAGAGAAGCGCGAGCAAGTGTGGTTCGTCGAGAAGGGCAGCAACGGAGCAAGCGAGCTCTTTAACCTTGATGACTTCACACTCCAGAAGGGCAGCAATATCGTCAAGCAATACCTGGAGGGGCAGTTCGGAGGCGTGCCCTACACCGCACCCTCCCTGATTCACAACCTGCTGAACAGAAACACCGAGGAAATACGGTGAGACCTCATGGGACGGCCCAGTACACGCAAAACACGTAATCCTAAGAATGTGAAGATCCGCTACGCAGTATTTACCGAAGGTCTCGTCACCGAACGGCAGTACCTGGAGCTTCTATACCAACAGATTCGCCCTAAGCACGCGACAATCAAAATCCACGCCATCGGCGGAGAACCGTCACGAGTACTCAAGGAATGCAATAAAGCACTGCGAAAAGACGATTTCGACCATGCAATCCTTATCGTCGATGTTGACCAACACCAGCGACTCGATGAAGTATTGACTAGTTGCAGAAATTCGTCTGAAGTTGACACCATCGTCTCCAACCCTTGCTTCGAGCTCTGGCTCCTCTGGCACACACAAAATCAAACGGGGTACATCGAATCACGGGGTTGCGTCAATCTTGCTCACCGCGCCAAAGTGACGGATGAGAAGGCTCTCACTACCCGGTTCCCCCACGCCAACTACGAAGCAGCCATAGAACGGGCACGCAAAGCGTGGCCAGGCCTTACCCCCAACGAAAAAGGACCCAATCCTTCCTCTGCTATGCCATGGCTCATCGATCTGCTGGTATCTCCTCCGAAGGAGAAGTAGCTCAGCGGCCAGCGACCCCGCAGCGGCGCATGATCGCGTGCATGACGGCTACAGTACCCTTGTTGTCACCGTCAACTGTTACGTGATTGCCGTGCCTGCACGAGGCTTGCCATCACGCAGGCGGGTGGTCCTACGGGCGCTTACTCGGTCTCATGCGGCGCAGCCTCAGCCATAAACCACCGGCAACAACGGCACCAAACACCAGGGCAGCGCTTCCGACGGCGATGAGAACCGTCCCCCGCGAACCAATCGAACCTTCAGCGCCATCGGCGGATGCCGGGACAACCTGTGCGGGCAGCGTCAGATTCGTGAAGGGGCCGACTGTCAGCTGCGCTTCATCGGCGAGGCTCTGGTCGATCTTCAACACCATCAGGGGATCACCGCTGATGTGAGTCGCCTTTGTCATCAACCAGCTTCCAGTCGCACAGAGTATCAGGTGATCCAGTCATACCCGATCGTCTCAGGTCTGTGTTCCCTTTGCATTGGGGGTCCACGTCGAAAGGAACGATCACATTCACGTATCTGATATGCGCCCTCTTGAAAGATCCCGCCATGTTATTCGCGATGTCCACTGGTACGCGAATGCTAAGATTCCCCTCAGCGTCAAGCGCATAGAGGCCGTGTGCCGCCTCACCCGAGTAGAAGGCCTGCAGAGTGCAGCTACCGTACTGATCATCAACTTCGGGGCGATAGCCCTCGCCTGATCCCGTCCAGAAAGCATTAACGACCTCCTGGCAGTCGCTCCTCGATAGCTTGCGCTTTTCGGCAGCATCGAAAAGCTTCACCCTCAAGACGAACTCGTGACCACGGCCACCGAACCCCGATTCTGGACTCCACGCGTACATCACGTCGATGTCAATCGTCAGATCATAATTCGGGAGCATACCGGAGACAGGACCTGCGCTGACCGGATCGGTCGGAACCGGCACGGGTTCACTCCGTGAAAGTCCCTGCGCGGGTGCGGCCACTCCCAGCGCGCACATCGCCGTCGCAGCCACGCTCGCGACCAGCCGCATACCACCCCGACCTCGTTTCACGCGTGTTAGCGCGACCACGACACCATCTCCTCCAATGGGGATTCCTTGGCACTAGGGTAACAGGGTGCAGCCCCTCCCAACGCGGCCCCGCAGCCGCGCGCACACCACTCAGCGGCCAGCGACCTCGCAGCGGCGCATGATCGCGTGCATGACGGCGGCCGCACCGTCGTTTTCGACGGCGGCCGTCACGTGATTGGCGTGGGCGCGCACCTCCTCGGAGGCACCGCCCATGGCGACGCCGAAGGCCGCCCACTCGATCATCGCGATGTCGTTCGTGCCGTCCCCGACGGCGACGGTCCCAGACGCGGGAACGCCCAGTCGCGCCCGCAGCGCCTCCAGGCCGGTTGCCTTGGTCACGCCGAGCGGCTCGATATCCGCCCACGACGTCCAGCCGACGAAGACCTCGTGCGTGCGCGACACGTCGAGGGACGACAGGATCCGATCGAACTCCTCGCGGTCCATGTCGGCGGCGCGCACGACGATCTTCGGGGTGGGCGTGGAGGCGAGCTCCTCCATCGACACGATGCGGTGATCGCTGCCCTCGATCTCGTCGTTCGGGAAGGGTGCGGACAGCAGGATGTTGGGGTGCGGCATCGACGCGAACACAGCGCCGGGCACTGCCGAAGCGATCTCCTCCCAAGCAATCCCCCGGAACGAAGGTGCGCTCCTCGACAATCTCGCACTGCCCGCCGCTCACGCGCACGAGCGTCGCGCCGTTATTACACAGCGCCCACCCGTCCGTGAAATCGAGGGCCCCCAGGACCGGGATCACGCCCTCGAGCGCACGCCCCGACGCGATGAGCACATGCGCACCCGCGGCCGCGAGGCCGTGGATCCCCTCGAGCACGCGCGGAGTCGCCCCGCGGGGGTCAGGATCGTGCCATCGATGTCGAGCGCGACCAGCACCTGGCCCGCCGACGTCGGAAAGTCGGCGGGCAGGGCGGCCGAGGCCTCGTCGAGGAGAACCTCGAAGGGGCGAGCAGCTTCCCCGGTGGAGGGGACCGTCAGGAAGCGCTCTTGGCTCATCGAGCGACGGGGGTCAGGACCTCGAGTCCACCCAGGTAGGGGCGCAGGGCCTCGGGCACGTAGATCGAGCCGTCCGCCTGCTGATGGTTTTCCAGGAAGGCGACGATCCAGCGGGTCGTGGCCAGCGTGCCGTTGAGCGTGGCGACTGCGGCCATGCCGTCCTCGCGGCGCTCACGAATGCCGAGGCGGCGCGCCTGGAACGTCGTGCAGTTCGAGGTCGAGGTGACCTCCATGTAGCGCTCCTGGGTGGGCAGCCAGGCCTCGCAGTCGAACTTGCGGGCGGCCGAGGTGCCCAGGTCGCCGGCGGCGGTGTCGATGACGCGGTAGGGCAGCTCGACCTTGGCCAGCATCTCCTCTTCCCACGCGAGGAAGCGCTGGTGCTCCTCGGCGGCGTCCTCGGGGCGGCAGTAGCTGAACATCTCAGCCTTGTTGAACTGGTGGACGCGGATGATGCCGCGCGTGTCCTTGCCCGCGGAGCCGGCCTCGCGGCGGTAGCAGGTGGACCAGCCCATGTAGCGCTTGGGGCCGCCCGACAGGTCGAGGATCTCGTCGGCGTGGTAGCCGGCGAGGGCCACCTCGGACGTGCCCGTCAGGTACAGGTCGTCGGCGGGCAGGTAGTAGATCTCGTCGGAGTGCTCGTTGAGGAAGCCGGTGCCGCCCATGATCTGCGGGGTCACGAGGGTCGGGGTCATCATCGGCACGAAGCCGTTGGCCAGCGCCTGGTCCATGGCCATCGTCATGAGGGCCAGCTCGAGGCGGGCGCCGATGCCCTTGAGGTAGTAGAAGCGGGCGCCGGAGACCTTCGCGCCGCGCTTGGTGTCGATCGCGTCCAGACCCTCGCCGAGCGCGAGGTGATCCTGGGGCTCGAAGCCCTCGGCCGCGAAGTCGCGGGGAGCGGGTCCCTCGTGGCGCAGGACCACGAAGTCGTCCTCACCGCCGACGGGCACGCAGTCGAGAACGAGGTTCGGCAGGAGGCGGGCGAGGCGGTCGGCCTCGGCGTCGGCGGCGTTCGCGGCGGCCTCAGCGGCCTTCACCTGCTCGGCGAGCTCCTTGGCCTTGGCCAGGATCGCCGGGCGCTCCTCCTTGGAGGCGCGACCCACGGATTTAGAGACCTCTTTCTGGGTGGCTCGCAGCGTCTCGAAGGCCTGGAGGGCCTCGCGACGGGCGGCGTCGGCCTCGATGATTTCATCGACGAGGCCGGGGTTGGCTCCGCGGGCGCGCTGGGAGGCGCGGGCGGGTTCGGGGTTTTCACGCAGGGCACGCACATCAATCATGCATCCCATCCTATGCCAGGTGGCATCCCGTGTCCCATATCGGGCCAGCTATGAATTCAACACACCAGGTCAAGGTTATGCACAAACTACACTCCGAGAGTTCTCAAAAGACTGAAAGTTATCCACCTTTGGTGCATAACCGTGTGGATAAGATGACGCCGAGCCTACACCAGGCAGACGCTTATGACACGAAGTACAACGAAAAGCCACTTAACAGCCCATCCACAGGGCACCCGCAGGCTACGCTTGTGCACATGGACGCAATATACTGGGCACTCGCAGCCTCCGCCGCAGCCGGAGCGATCGGCGTCGCGCGCCTAGCAACCGCCCTCAGCCGTCGCCACCGCCGCCGCCAGGCCCTTGAAGTCCCCGCCTCCGTGGACGACCCGACGCGCGGACGGCCGCGCCCCTGGATCATCATGAACCCCTCCAAGCACCAGGACCCCCAGGCCTTCAAGGACCGCATCAACCGCAAGGCCAAGGAACTGGGCATCGACCACGTGCACTGGCGCGAAACCACCCGCGAGGACCCGGGCACCGGACAGGCCGTGCGCGCCCTTCAGGAGGGTGCATCCGTCGTCATCGCCGCTGGGGGAGACGGAACCGTGCGCGCCGTCGCGGCCGGCATGGCCGGATCCGGCGTGCGCATGGGCATCATCCCCGTGGGCACGGGCAACGTCCTAGCCGGCAACCTGTCCATCCCCGAAGACCCCGCACAGGCCCTCGCCGTCGCACTCGACCGCAACCACCGCGCCGTCGACCTGGCCTGGGTGCGCATCGAAGACGCCACGCAACAGTCCGATCAGCCCGCCGAGGGCGGCCTCCGCCTCGCCGCGCACGCCGCGCAGCACCCCGAGGACACCCGTCAGAGCAAGGAGGCCCCGGCCTCGTCGAACGAGCCGCGCGCAGACGAGTACGCGTGCCTCGTCGTCGCGGGAATGGGCTACGACGGCGAGACCATGGCCGACACGGATCCCGAGCTGAAGAAGCGCATCGGGTGGATCGCCTACGTGTGGGCGGGCCTGGGGGCGATGGGCGCCCCGCGCATGAAGGCCCGCCTGACCCTGCGTTCCCCCGCCGCAGCCGCGCCGGACCCCCTCGGGATCGGCGATCAGATCTCCGGTTCCGTCATCCACGAGGCCGGGGACGTCGCGGACGAGGTCACCGAGGTCGAGGCGCGATCCGTCATGTTCGCCAACGCCGGCGAGATGAAGATGCTCATCCTGGCACCCGACGCGAATCTGTCGGACGGCCTCATCGACGTGATCGCCGTCGACGCGCAGGCTGGCCTGCTCGGATGGGCGGACGTGACATGGAAGATGCTCGGCCAGCTGATCGGGCTTCGCCCCGTGAACCTGCCCGTCGCGACGGGCACGGTCGCCTTCCGCCAAGCGAAGGGCGCATCCGTGACAGCCGACGAGGCCCAGGTGTGCCAGGTGGACGGGGACGCAATCGGCGTCGCCCGCACCATGCACGTGCGCATGCAGGCGGGCGCCCTCGACATCGCCGTCCCCGCTGAGCGCACGTGGATGGAGCTGCTGCCCGGCTGATCGGCGTCCTCCTGCGGCGCGCGACGTATCGGGCATTGGTGAATGATGAGGCAATCCGAGTCATATCTGCGGTGACCCAAAGGGTTGCCCGCATCTGGGCTTGTTTCTCAGTGGTGTTACACCACTGAGCGGGGTATTACACCAGCTCGGAGGTGGTGCAATGCTCCCTAACTGGTGCAGACCTGCCCGATCTAGCTTGCTAGAGCAGCGCATGCCGCGCACAAGCTTGTTGCCAAGTAGCGGTGCACTACTTAGCGGAGCATTGCACTACTTGGCGTGGCATTCCACTAGATAGGAAGCAGTGCATTACCCCCGTAACCAGTCCATTGCTGCAGCATCTAGTGCAGTGCTGCAGGATCTGCGCCCTTTGAACGCCGACAGGAGGCATGCCGGCGACAAATTCCACGACGACACTTGTGACCGATGAGGTGTTACACCCGATCGGGAAGATTCAACCCCTTCTGATCGGGTGGAATCTTCCCGATCAGGTTGAATCCCGCCGATAGTGCACAAGGCATCTAGGTGCGCCGCAATGTGAGCCCGCGAAACGTCAAGAAACCTGCCGCGTCAGGCGAGCGGCCAGGAGGGCGCGTGGCCCGCAGCCTCTCCCGTGCCATCCCCGCCGTGCAACAGATCCGCGACCCACGCGCGGCCCGCGCGGAAGGCCTCGTCCGTGGTGCCCGGAGTAACCGCCGCGCGCACGCCGTCGACGCGCGGATAGGACCCCATGAAACGAACCTCCGGCGAGTACCGGTGCAGACCGACGAGCGCAGCCTGGACGCGCTCCTCGCGAATGTGGCCGACGATGTCGATGCTGAACGTGTAGTTGCCGAGGCCGTCCCCGCTCGGGCGCGACTCGATGCGGGACAGGTCGACTCCGCGCGCCGAGAACTGCTCGAGGAGGGTCAGCAGCGCGCCCGACTCGTTGACGGGCAGGGCCACCTGGATGGTCGTCTTATCCGCGCCGGTCGGCGGGGGCACCACGCCGGGGCGGGCCACCAGGACGAAGCGGGTGATCGCGCCCGGGTTGTCGGCGACGTCGGTGAACAGGGCCTCCAGGCCGTAGGTGTTGACCGAGACCGCGTTGCACAGGGCGGCATCGAAGGAGGCGTCCCCGTCCGAGAGCAGCTCGGCGGCCGCCGCCGTCGACGTGGCGGGCACGTGAATCGCGCCCGGGAAGGTCTCTTCGACCCATCCGCGGCACTGCGCCCACGCGTGCGGGTGAGTGCCGATGCGGCGGATATCCTCGGGGCGCGTGCCCGGCAGGACGGCCAGCTGGAAGACGACGTGCACGTGCATCTCGGCGACGATGACGAGGGGGTCGCCGTGCGAGAGGGAATCCAGCGTCGCGTTGACACCGCCCTCGATGGAGTTTTCGATCGGGACGACGGCCCGGTCGGCCTCGCCGCGGCGCACCGCCGCGAGCGCCTGGGGGGCGCTCGTCATGGGCATGAGGACGGCTCCGGCGGGGGCGACCTGGTGGACGGCCTGTTCGGTAAAGGTGCCGAAGGGGCCGAGGAAGGCGATACGAAGCTTGTCACCGAGGGGCGCGGGGCCGGGAATGTTCGTCGTCATGGTGTCAAGGGTAACGAGAGCATCGCGCGCGGTGCGCCCTCGTTTCAGCGCCGGGGGCGCATTGTGGCCAATCGCGCGGGATTCGAGGGGCGCGCGGACCTCGTGCGAGCACGCCCGGGAATAGGCACGCCCGGGAATAGGCACGCCCCCGGGAGGCAGGTCACGCACACCCCCAGGCAAGCGGTTCGGGCCTCAGCTACCGCCCCCGGGGACGCCGGTCGCGAAGGCGTCGCGTCCGCCGCCGGGGGTGATGTCGCCGCACGCGGTGATCTTCCACAGTTTCGCGGTGCCGCCCGCGTCGACGAGCTCGAACCCGGTGGACGTGTCGACGCCGTAGAGACCCGGGTTACGGGCGGAGCGCATGAAGTTGTAGTAGGCGCCGTCTTCTTCCTCGTAGAAGTGCGTGATGCCGAGCTTGCGCACGACCTCGCACACCTCGGGGTCGGTCGCGATGTCGTGGAAGTGCTGGGTGAGGACCTTCTGCGAGGCGCTGTCCGCGTTGACTGTGCTGAGCTGCGGGAAGACGGCCTTGCGTCCGCCGAGCATCTCGGGAGTAGGCGGCACCCGCGATCGGGTCGCCGAGGATGAGAGCGTTGGGCGCGGTCGTGTATTTCATGCGGCGCGCCATGGCGAGTTCGCCGGTGGTGGCCATGCCGGGCTTGCCCAGGTGCGCGGGGTCGTACACGTAGGCGACCGCGGTATTGCGGGCGTCGATCGCTCCGAAGCCGGATAGGACGAGGATGAGGAGGCCGACGCCCACCTGGATCGGCCAGCGCGGTGCTTCGATCTCGTCGTCGACGCCGCGTTCGGCGAGGATGCGCTGCAGGGATCTGGTCCACGCGGCGTGCAGAGCGTGGATGATCGCGGCGGTGCCGACCGCCATGAGGATCGTCAACGCGATGTCTTCGACGCCCATGATGCGTCGGGCGTCCTTGTACCAGGGGGCCAGCAGGTACGTGCGCAGCGCCGAGTTGGGCGCGTACGCGAGGCCGGTCAGGCCCGCGAGGATCAGGTAGGAGACGAGCGGCCAGCACGGCAGGGGCAGCGCCTCTTCCTCGTCGGACGAGGCCGGGGCCCCCTCGTCTTCGTCCGCTTCCTGCGTGAGTCCGGCCTGTTCGGCGGCGCGCTCGAGGGGGTCGGGCCGACGCCAGAGCGCGTGCAGGCGCGCGGTCGCGGCGATGCCCGCAACAAGGAGCAGCAGCTGAATGAGGGTCCAGTAGGTGCTGCTCGGCGTGCTCGTGAAGGGCGGGTAGGGCAGGAATGCGTGGGCGAAGGCCTCGCCCCAGTTGCTGCCGTCGCGCCGGTAGGCACCCATCGCCTGGATCTTCGACGACGACAGCGCGAGGAGGGGTGCCGCGACGACGCCGAGCGCGAGGGCACCCCACGCGAGGGCGGCGAGCTGGCCTCGTCCATCGCGCTCGTAGCCCGGAGGGCGAAGGATGCGAGAGAGGCCAGGAGGGGCGCGATCAGCAACGCGAGGATCGAGAACGCGGCGCTCGGGTGCGCGCCGACGAGGCCGAGGGCACCGATCAGCAGGAAGACGGCCTGCGGGATGCGGCGCATGAACGCGCGCACTCCGTCTCCGGCTCGCAGATCCGTGGTAAAGCGCCGGCCGACGACGATCGCGGCGGCGGCGAGCCCGGGAACCAGCGCGGTGCCGGTCGAGTTGGGCCACTGGTTGTACATGGTGAGTGCGTCGGCCGGCATGTTGAGCAGCATGCCGCCGATGACCGGTGCCGCGAGGAGGGCGCTGCGCGACGCGGTGAGCACCGAGACGAGGGCGGCCAGGCCGATCACCCACACGGCCATGAGCGCCAGCGAGGAGACGTTGGCGGTCTGGACAACCGAGTCGTAACGTGCAAAAAGCGCGACGAACGCGTGCCAGCCCGTCGGGTAGTAGACGCTGCGGCCGCCGTAGAGCTCGTGGAGGCCACCGAAGGGGCTCGCATCCTTTCCGTACAGGATCGCGTGCACGCCGTTCTGGTGGAAGGTCGGGTCCCACTGCTGGACGGGGTTGGCCGGGTCCGCGCCCGTGAGGAGAGGCCACGCGGCCACGAGGAAGCCGACGAGAATCGCTCCCCACGTGGAGGCGCGGACGGCCGCCTGCGCGCCGCCGATGGGCACGCGTACGCCGATGGCCTCGCGCAGGGGAACTCCCCGCAGCGAGAAACCGCCGTTGCTCCGGTGGAAGAAGCTCAGCGCCCACGCGGCGGCGCCACCGATGGCGCTCAGGCCGAGGACCGGCAGGGCGGTGGAGGGCTCCCACTCGATGTCGAGCGCCGGGTAGGCCACCGACAGGGCTGTGACGAGGCCGAAGGTGAACGCCGGTGCCGCACCGATCGCGACGAGCGACGAGCGCCCCCCGGCCCGCAGCCACATGAAGCCCGGCAGCACCAGGGCGACCATCATGGCCAGCAGGGTCGGAAGCAGCATCCACCAGGCCAGCACGGCTTACTCCTCCTCGGATGCGGCGCGGCGCTTACCGATCATCTCAATGATGACGGGCAGGACCGACGCGAGGATGATGACGCCGAGGATGAGCGTCAGGTTGTCGTGCACGAAGGGAACGTTGCCCAGGAGCGCACCCACGAGGATGAAGCCCGCGCCCCAGAGAAGAGAACCGAGCGTGTTGAATGCCAGGAACTTCGGGTAGGGGTAGCGGGCCATGCCCGCGGCGATCGGGATGAACGTGCGCACGAAGGGAATAAAACGGCCGATGACGAGCGACCGGCCGCCGTAGTTCGTGAAGTAGTGCTCCGCCTTCTCCAGGTGCTCCGTCTTAAGAACGCGGGCGTCCGGCTTGAAGAAGCGCCGTCCCCACTTGGCGCCCAGGAAGTAGCCGATTTGCGCGCCGATGAAGGCTGCGACGACGACGAGGAGGATCAGGGTCGGCAGGTGCAGGCCGAGGCGGTCGTGGAGCAGGCCCGCAGTGAACAGGAGGGACTCGCCGGGCAGAACCGGGAACAGGACACCTGACTCGATGAGGACGATGAGCATCGTGCCCCACAGCACCCACGGCCCCATGGCGACGAGCAGGGACTCGGGATTTTTAAACCACTCGATAACGGTGTGCAGCATCGACGGATCTGATGCGGTCACGAGTGTCGACCAGGTCACGATAGGGCCCTTTTCTGCCGGGAATGTATCACCCTAACCCTACCTTTGTTGACCACGAATATAGGATAGGCGGCATGAGGAAGCGCAAGGATTCACACGACGGCTCGCCGGTCGCTGACACAAACCTCCTCTTCGTCCCATCATCATCTGACGATTCCGCTGAGAACGGGGTCGACGCCCTCATGGGAATGATCGACGAGGCAGGGGCACAGCCCGCGCCACCGCCACCCCCCGAGGTACCCGCATCGGAGGCCCGCACGGAGGTCATGGCGCCCGTCGTCGTGCCCGACGCGACCACCGCCCCGGTCGCCATGCCCCCCAGCATTCCTCCCAGCATTCCTCCCAGCCACGCGGACGCCGACCAGGGTGCCCCGGCCTCGTCGACGGTCGGCCACAGCGGCGTCGCGGTGCCTCCTCCACCGAGCCTTCCCACCGATTCCGATAGCGCCACCAATGCGGATGAGCCCGCCCCGGCCTCGTCCACGCCCGTGGCCACCGACAGCACCGAGGACGGGCACAGCGACGAGGAGGCGGCCCCCGCGAGCGCATCCGAGGAGGCAGAGAAGACCCCCTCCCCGGCCACCGGCGAGATCGCCGCGAACCTGCCGGTGCGCCGCATGCGCCTGCCCCGCCCCGTCTACATCGCCGACCGTATCTCGAGCGTGCGACGCCGCCGCGAGGACGCCGTTGACGTCGTCATCTCCCTCATCGCGCTTTTCTTCATCTGGACGATCGGCGCGCTCGCCAGCGCGACCACGCGCGGCGTCACCATGGACGTGTTGAGTTTCCAGCTGGTCCGCAAGATCCTCATCCTGCCGGTGAGCATCACCGAGGGCCTTATCATTCTGACCACGCCGATCCTCGTGATCGTCACGCTCGCGCTGCGCAGACGCCTCCAGGCGATCATCCAGGTCCTGGTCACGAGCCTCGTGGCGGCAGTCGGCGGCTGGATCATCATCCTGCTGACGGGCCTGCTGCCCTCCGACCTGACCGCGCCGCTGAGCGTGGACCGCGCACTGGCCACCCAAGGCTCCCAAACCGGTATCGCGATTGCGATCAACCTGGTCATCGTCACCCTGTGCGCCCTGTTCACCTCCGCGGGTGAGGCCCAGTCGATGAAGGCCATTAAGTGGGGCTGGACCGGCCTGTGGATCATCCTCATCCTGGGCGTGCTGCGCTCCTCCATGACGCTGCCCGTCGCCTTCATCTCCGTCTTCCTGGGCCGCGCGTTCGGCTCGGGCTCGCGGTGGATCATGGGCTATGACGACCAGAGGGCCAAGGGCGCGAAACTCGTCGAGGCGCTCCTCGGCATCGGCATCACACCCTCGCGGATCGTGCGCACTGACCTCGACACCACCGAGGAACCCCTGGCGACCTGGGCCGTCGCTGAAGACTCGCGCGGCCGCCTGACGCAGATGCCCGCCGACCTGGGCGACATGGGCGTCACGGTCACGCGCCACCCGGGCCAGGATCACTACCGCCACTACCAGGCGTGGAGCGACACGGGCCTCGCCTACGAGCTCATCGCCATGGATCCCGGCCAGGAGCTGACCGGCACCCTCCTCGAAATGTGGAATAACCTGCGTCTGCGCGGCATCAGCCGGTGGGTGTCCCCCTCGCTCAAGGCGCAGGCCGAGCGCTCCTCATTCACGACCCTGCAGGCGCTGCGTGCGGGCGTGTTCACGCAGGAGCCGATCGGGATCGCCTCGGCCTCGGACTCGATCATTCTGGTCATGTCCGCCCTGCCCCCGACGACGCCGCTGACGGAACTCGGCGAGGCCGCGACGGACGAGGTCTTGGACCGCGCGTGGGAGCAGCTGCACTTCGCGCACGCGCGCGGCATTTCGCACCGCGCCCTCACTCCCGAGGCCGTGGTCGTCGACTCGTCCTCGGACGTGTGGCTCCTCGACTGGGATTCCGGCGAGGTCGCAACGACCGAGCTGAACCAGTCGATCGACATCGCGCAGATGCTGGTCCTCACGGCACTGGCCGTGGGACCCGAGCGCGCGCTCGAGGCCGGACGGCGCTGCGTCGGGGAGGAGACGCTGATCGCGTGCGCCCCCGTCATCCAGAAGCCCGTTCTTCCCGCATCCATCAACCAGCGCCTGCGCCGTTCCGACCTGCTGGGCGAGCTGCGCGCGGCCCTCGTGGGCGACTCCGAGGCGGAAACCGCGCCGACGGCTGACCTGCAGCGCTTCCGCCCGCGCACAATCTTCACGATCGCGGTGGCATTCATCGCCGTGTTCATCGTCGTGGGTTCGCTGAACTTCAGCGACATCGTGACGACGGTCAAGAGCGCGAATCCATGGTGGATGCTCGCTTCCGCGGTGCTCGCCTGCCTCATCTGGGTCGGTTCCGCGGTCCCGCTTGTTGCCCTGTCGCCTGAGAAGCTGAGCCTGCGGGAAACCCTCATTGCCCAGGTCGCGGCCTCGATCATTACGATCGTGGCGCCCGCCGGCGTGGGACCCGCAGCCCTCAACCTGCGCTACCTACGCAAGCGCCGCGTCCCCACGGCGATGGCGGTGACGACCGTGACCCTCATGCAGATCTCGCAGGCGCTCATCACGATCATCCTGCTGCTAATCGTCATGGTGATCGCCGGATCGTCGCTGTCTGTGTCGGTCCCCTACGGCACGATCCTGGGTGTCGTCGCGGTCGTCATGGTCGCGGTCGGCGTCATCGTCGCGGTGCCGAAGGTGCGCCGCTGGATCTGGTCGAAGATTCAGCCGACCTGGCAGCAGGTCTACCCGCGCCTCCTGTGGATCGTCGGCCAGCCGCGTCGCCTCGCAGCGGTCGTAGGCGGCAACCTGCTGATGAACATCGGCTATGTGGGCGCGTTCTGGACGGCGCTGCTCGCCATGGGCGGTTCACTGAACTTCTCCACGGTGTCGATCACCTACCTGACGGCGAATGCGGCCGGCTCCTTCATCCCGTCGCCGGGCGGTATCGGTACCGTCGAAACGGCGCTGACCTCGGGCCTGACGGTCGCGGGCATCTCCTCGTCGGTCGCCATCGCGACGGCCCTGCTCTACCGCCTCGTCACCTTCTACGGTCGCATCCCGTTCGGCTGGCTGGCGATGAAGTACATGGAAAAGAAGGACATGATCTAGGGCGCGGACTAACGCGCGTGGATCCGTCACACTATCCATTTACTTCAAATTAAGGCTAAATTTGAAGTAAATGGAAGCAATGCCTTCTCGACGAACATATCCACAGTCGCACCCTGACGACTGCCACCGCATCGCGGCAACCCTCGAACCCCTCCCTTCTTGTCAGTCACCGTCCCCTTCAAGGACACAGTCAACCCGACGCTGAAGATCTGACACCGGATACCACTCGAAACTCCGGCCGCGCCGAACACGTCTCAAATAGCCCTCATCCTCGAGTCCACGCAGGTCGGCGTGCGCAGTCTGAGGAGTGACCCTGTATTTGTTGGCATGCGCCGCCGCTGTCACTGTCATCATGGGATCACGCAAGGCTTCTTCGATGACGCCGATCTGACGGTTTGTGAGCGTCGTGGCACGCAGGCGATGCTTCACCTGATCCAGCTCCTTGGATTTCTTTGCCAGATAATCGTGCAGCTCGCGGATTCCACGCAGAATTATCCGCGCATGCCAGATCAGGAAGTAGGTAAGGTCGCCCTCATCCTGCTCAACTTCAAGGAATGAGCGAGCGTACTGTGCGGGCGCTCTATGCAGCAGTCGGGACACCGGAACGAAGTCCATCAGAAAGAAGCCCTCACGCAGCACCACCCACTGCGCAATGACGCGGGCCGTGCGACCGTTACCATCAACGAAGTAGTGGTCGTATCCCATCATGAAGTGAACAATGAGCGCCCTGACGAGGGGCGGCACATATTGCGTCGCATACTCACCTTCGCCATTCACGAAGGAACACAGACGCTCCAGGCGCTCGGGCAGCTCCGATGCGGACGGCGGAACATGGAGCGGTTGCTCCTCATTTTCTGTCCCGTAGATGCGAACCCTGCCCTCCCCCCTCCCGCTGGAGGCGGCCAGCATCGCCCGGATCATCGAGCGTCCCCTCAGTCACGATCCGATGAACCTCACAGATAAACTCTGGAGTGAGCTTATCCGCGAGACGCCCCCGCACAAATTCGAGGGCGAGAAAATTGTTTCGGATCATCCGCTCCGACCGCGTCTGCGGACGCCTCCCCTCCCGGAGCATCTTTTTCGCATCGCGCCTCGACGTGGAGGCTCCCTCCATCTGGGAGGATGTGATCGCCTCCTCGTACAGGGAGTTGATGAGGTACCTGTCTCGCGCAGCCTCCGTTGCAACCTCCCCGGGGAGCTCAACCTGACCTCGCGCCTGAGCGGTAATATCCTCATTCAGGCTCAAAAGGACATCGGGCAGATTAAAGGTCAAGGGTGTTGCGTCCTTCATCGTGAAGGGCGTCGGTCTAGCAGTGGTCGCTCGAGCACTGCGAACCGCGCACCACCAGGCCTCGCGGGTGAGCCCCCTCGGGCACCGGCTCGGCCCGGAAGTAATACTCCCACGGCCGATACTCCGGATCATCAAGTCCACCAGCTAGCGCGCGAATAACAGACGAACGATGATCCTCATCCATATCCCTGAGGCTATTGAGAATACGGTCATAGAGTTCAGCCAGGCGACAGGGCGGAGGGGTCGGCTTCTTCATGACTGCTCCGTTCACGCTTATTTCAAATTACTTCTAATATTATCTTAATTTGAAGTAATTAGAAATACCCTCACCCCAAGTCCTGGATCCCATCTATGCGCAAAAGAGCGCACTCCACCTGCCTCGTACCGGCGCGAGGCAGCCGGATGTTCGCCTACTGGAGGCTGTTGTTGCCGTCTGGGTATGCCGCCTGGACGCCGCTGACCGCGCGGATCGCCTCCAGCGAACCGGCGGGCACACGCAGGGCATAGCCGCGCAGCGCGTTACGGTACTCGCGCTCCACGGTCACGGACGCACCCGGGAAGGACGCGGCCACGGCCTCGTTAATCGAGGCGAGGGTCGCCTCCCCGTCGACGCCTTCCGCGAGCTGGACGATCACGACGACGGTGGCGTCGGCGCTCTCGCTGCCGGATTGCGCGCTCGGGCCGCTTTGCCCGTTCTTCGAGGTCAGCGCGGTGTCGGGGTTGACCGTCGACGAGGCCGTGGCCCCCGGAGCGGACTGGGCGGAGTCCGCGGGAGTGCCGGACTGCGACGCGGGTGTCGGCGACGCCGCGGTGGAACAGCTCGCGACCGCGAGCGCGCACGTGCCCACTCCGGCCAGGAAACGGCTGGTTTCTTCATGGTTATCTGCTCCTTGCTGCGGGCGTGCGCTGTCGTGCTGACGCCTCCAACATACCGCAGCGACCATCGACGTTGCGGCGTTAGTACATGCATGCGAACACCCGTGGGCGCGCATGCGACGGGGCCCGGGAGCGCTCGCAGTGAGCGTTCCCGGGCCCCGGCCTCGTGAATCGAGAATCAGCGATTCAGCGATTCAGCGATTCAGAGCAGCGCGCACATCAGTGCACCCAGACTCCGTTCGCGTCGAACACGTAGGTGCGTCCGTTGATGACCTGCGTACCGGTGAGCATGGCGCCGGAGGGTGCCAGGTAGTACCAGGAGCCACCCACGTTGACCCAGCCGGTCGCCATCTTTCCGGAGGCGTTCAGGAAGTACCAGGTACCACCGTCGTTCACCCAGCCGATGGCCATCGCACCGTTGCCGGTGAGGTAGTACCAGGAGCCGCCGTCGGCGACCCAACCGGTGGCCATGACCTTCGTGGTGGGGTCGAGGTAGTACCAGGAGCCGCCATCCTTCACCCAGCCGCCCACGAGGGCGCCGGACTCGTTCGCGTAGACCCACTGGCCGTCGGCGCGCTTGAGGAAGCCGGTCGCCATGTAACCGGAGGGGCCGAACAGGTAGTCCGAACCGTTGATCGTGAACCAGCCGTCCTTCAGGTAGCTCACGCCATCGGCGCAGGCGTACCACCAGCCGGCGCCATCCTTCACCCAGTGGCCGCCGTCGGTGCTCGTGCAGGCGTCGGTCGTGCCCGTGTTGTCGCTGGGCAGGTTGAGGGTCGCGGCCTCGGAGTGATTGAGGCCGTAGTCCCATGCCAGCAGGTACGGGTGGGCGATGACGTTGCCGGAGCCACCCTGGTCGGTCCACGCGGAGTTGATGTCCTTGAAGGGGATCTCAACGTGGTAGGCGCGCGAGCCATCAGCCGCAATGGTTGCCTCATTGTCGGTGAAGATGTGGCGGTAGAACCACAGACCGTCGGCCGGGTCGTGCAGGTCGATCGCAGCCAGCGGCGACGCATCCGTCACGTCGAAGGACAGGACGGTGTCGGCACCCTCACCCTTGTACTCCAGGTTGGAGACGACGGGCGCGACCGTGTCGATGCGGAACTCGTAGGAGATCGACTGCTCGGCCTGCGAGGGGCCATCGTTGTGCGCGGAGAGCGTCAGCTTGTACTCGCCATCGGGCAGGTTCTTGTATGCGTCGGCGCGCGCATCCAGGGACATCGGATCGTGTCCCTGCTCGAGCCACGTCATCTTGCCGGTGGAGGGATCCACGGCGGACTTCCAGTTCATGAATCGCGTGAAGGACGCGACCGTCTCTCCGGCGGCGTTCGTGTACGCGGCGTTGATCGTGTGGACGCTGCGCAGCGTGCCCGTGCGGGGCTGGAGAACCGTGGGAGCGCCCGAGGCGTCCGAACGGGAAATGATGTTCTGGCTCGCGTTGGGCAGCCCGACACGATCACCGTCCTTGACCAGGGGGTTGTATCCCAGCTGCTGGCCCGTGGTGCCGTTGTAGACCCAGGAGGCGAGCGTGTGAGCGCCACCCTCGGAGGCGAGGGCATCGAAGATGGGCGCCTTGCCCCAGTCGCCGTAGAAGCCCATGTAGGGCACGGTCAGGTCGGGCTGAGACGCAGTCTTCGAGGTGAAGCGCACGAAGCCGTCGAGGAAGGTGCCGTTGGGCGTGTTCTGCGCGACGTAGGAGTCGAAGGCGGCGCGAGGCGTGACATCCACACCCACGGTCGCCTCGCCGTTCGCGGGAACGGTGATGGTCGCACCCTCGCCGGTGCCGCTCACGGCAGCGCCGGAGTAGGCGATGTCAACACCCTTGCCGCGCCAGTCGGAGGTGTGTCCGGTGAAGAACCCGCCGTCAACGATCTCGGAGAGCGCCTGCGTGTTCAGGGCGTAGGTGGCCTCGGCGCCGGAGAGATTGTGCAGCGTGACGTCGAAGTGCCATCCCTTTGGTGCCGTCGCCCAGGTCGGCCTTGGGTCGGGACTGCTCGGGGGCGCCCACCACGGTCGGGTACACGGACGAGGTCGTGGCAGCCAGGACGTTCGTCAGACCCGAGCCCTGCTTGCGCGGGGAGTACGGGGCGCCGGAGTCCTCGAGCGGGTCGGCGATGGGGGCCGCCGTGCCCATGATGAGGTTCTGGACGACGTCAACCTTTTGGCTCGCGCTCATGGACGCGAACAGCGGATCGTTCTGGACGCGCTCCAGGACAACGGCGCTGACGCCCGCCATCTGCGGGGTGGCCATGGACGTGCCGGACATGAACTCGTAGTTGCCGCCGGGCACGGACGAGTAGATGTTGCCGCCGGGCGCACTGACCTCGGGCTTGAGGCGCAGGTCGGGGGTGACGCCCCAGGAGGAGAAGCTCGACATGGAGTACTTCGCGCTGGGGGGGCACCACCTTGCCGGGGGCGACGCTCAGGTGGTGGTCGGCGGCGGCCAGCATGGCCTCGCCGTCCGCCTGCGAGATGAACGCGGCAGGCACGCCGTCGGTCGCCAGGCTCATGACGACGAGCGAGTCACCGGGCACGTTGTTGTAGACGATGAAACCGGCGGGCTTGGAGCCTGCGATGTTGTTGAACTTGTCCTGGAACGTGAGGGAGCCGCGCTTGACCAGCACGATCTTTCCGGCGAGGCCCTCGGGGTACTTGGCCTTGAGCGCGGCGCCGTCCTCGGCCGAACCGATGCCGCCGTCAACGTACTCGAAGGGGCCGCCGGTCAGGTCGGACAGGTCGGGCATCTTCTGACCGTCGGCGCCGCCGGCGCGCTGGTAGGGGATGTCGCGGTCGCCGACGGTGAAGGCGCTGTGTGCCAGCGAGTTATCGACCGAGGCCACGGACACGACGGAAGAGTAGGACGCCGGCTCGCACAGGACCGAGGAGTCGGGGTCCGAGGCGTAGGGCAGGTTCTTGCCGGACAGGTTGCCGTATCCGGCGGTGTACTCGTTGCCGGCGGCCGCATTCACGGTCACGCCCGCGGCCTGCAGGTTCTTGAAGACGGTGGCGTACATGGAGTCGGCTTCGTTGTCCATGCCGCCGGTCTGTCCGAGGGACAGGTTCACGACGTCGGGGTGCAGGATCACCATGTCGTCGAGGGCGGCGAGCAGCGCCGAGTCCGGGATGCCGCCGTTGCTGCTGCGGGCGACCTTGGCGACGATGATCTGCGCGTCGGGCGCGATACCGACGATTTCGCCCGCGTTGCCAGCGGTGATGCCGGCGACGTGAGTGCCGTGCGATCCGGCTTCGCCGGTCGGCGAGGGGGTCGGGGTCGTTATCCGCGTAGTCGTAGGCGAAGGGGAACTTTTCCGACACGTAGGTGCCGGTCTTTCCATCACCCAGCTGGGGGGTCAGGGATGCGACCTTGTCCGCTGAGAGCGCGGGGGTTCCGTGCAGCGCGCCCGCGAACGCCGGGTGCGTCATGTCCACGCCCGTGTCGATGACGGCGACGACCTTGCCCTCACCCTTCTGGGTGATCTGGTCGGCGTGCATCATCAGCTGGGGGCTGAGGTTGGCGGGGTCCTGGGCGGCGGTGCGGGCGGAGTTCGTCGCACCCTCGCCAGCGACCTGGTCGTCGGCGCCTTCAACGTGGGTCTCGCGGTCGAGGAACGCGGCCTTGACGCCGCTCACCGCGCGGATCGCGTCGAGGGAGCCGGCGGGGGCGTTGAGCGCGAAGCCCTTCAGGGCGTTGTCGTACTCGCGCTCCACCTGGGCGGAGGCGCCAGGGAATGCGCCGGCGACGGCCTCGTTGATGGAGGCGAGAGCGGCCGCGCGGTCGGCGCCGTCGTCGAGCTGGACGACGATGCTCACGACGGAGGCGGGGTCCACCTCGTCGGTCGACTGGGCCTGATCGGTCTGGGTGGTCTGCCCGCTCTTCGAGGTGAGCGCGGTATCGACGTTACCGACGGGCAAGGACGAGGCCGTGGCACCCGCGTCGGGTTGGCTGTCCGCGCCGGTGGGCGGGGATGCGAGGGTCGCGGGGCCAGCAACCACGAGTGCCGCGGTGCCGGCCAGCGCGAGGAGCGTCGCTGGTTTCTTCGTTGTCATCTACCTACTCCAATGTGTTGACAGGCGGTCGCGTAAGAACGAGGAGAGGACCGCGTCTATTGGCCGCCATGATCAAGATACCGCAGACAAGTCTTGTGACAAGCTTTGTTTCACGTAGAGAAACACCTGACGATTATTTTACCCAGTAACGGATTCCGGGCCCGAGAACGCTTATACAGCAACGTTCTCGGGCCCGGAAGGCAGTATTGACAGATTCAGGACATTCGGCGCTTATCGCACCCAGGCGCCCGAATCGTCAAACACGTAGGTACGCCCGTTGATCACATGCGTGCCCGTCAGCATCGCGCCGGAGGGTGCCAGGTAGTACCAGGTTCCCCGATCCTTGATCCAGCCGGTCGCCATCTTTCCGGAGGCGTTCAGGAAGTACCAGGTACCGCCGTCTTTCACCCACCCGATGGCCATCGCACCGTTGCCGGTGAGGTAGTACCAGGAGCCGCCGTCGGCCACCCATCCGGTCGCCATGACGTGAGAGGCGGGGTCGAGGTAGTACCACTGGCCGCCATCCTTCACCCACCCGCTCACGAGGGCTCCATCGGAGTCGGCGTAGACCCACTCGCCGTTGGTGCGCTTGAGGAAGCCGGTCGCCATGTAGCCCGACGGCCCGAACTGGTAGTCGCGGCCGTTGATGGTGAACCAACCACTCTTGAGGTAGCTCGCCCCATCGGCGCAGGCGTACCACCAGCCCAGGCCATCCTTCACCCAGTGGCCGCCCTCGGGGCTCACGCACGGGCTGGGAGTTCCCGGGTTGCCGCTGGGCAGGTTGATCGGGAAGACCTCGGAGGGGTTGAGGCCGTAATCCCACGCGAGGATGTAGGGGTTGGCGATGACGTCGCCGGTGCCACCCTGGTCGGTCCACGCCTGCTTGATGACGCTGAGCGGGATCTCGACGTGGTACGTGTACCGGCCGTCGGCACCGACGCTGCCCTCATCTTCGGTGAAGACGTGGCGGTAGAACCACAGGCCGTCGGCCGGGTCGTGCAAATCGACAGCTGCCAGCGGCGAGTCGTCGGTGACATCGAAGGTGACGACGAAGCCCTCATCCTTGCCGGAGTACACCAGATCGGAGATGACCGGGGCCTTCGTGTCGAGGCGGAAGTTGTAGGAGATCGACTGCTCGGCGCGCGACGGACCATCGTTGGATGCGGCGATTCGCAGCGTGTAGGCACCGTCGGGCATCTGCGCGAATTTCTCCGCGTTCGTGTCGAAGGCGGTGGACTCGTGGTAGGCCTCGACCCAGGTGTTCTCCTCGGTGCTGGTCAGGTAGACGGACTTCCAGTTCTGGTGGTTGGTCACGGAGAAGACCGTCTCCCCGGCCTCGTTCGTGTAGGTGCTGGTCAGCGAGTGGACGCTGCGCAGCGTGCCCGTCCGCGGTTCGAGGATCGTCGGGGCGCCCGAGGCCGTGGACCGCGAGATCACGTAGCGCTGCGGATTCGGGTCGCCGGTGCGGTCGGCCACCTTGACGAGCGGGTTGTAGCCGAGGGAGGCGCCGGTCTGGCCGTTGACGATATCCGAGGCCCGGGTGTGCGCCCCGCCCACAGAGGCGAGCGCGTCGAAGATGGGGGCCTTGCCCCAGTCACCGTAGAAGCCCAGGTAGGGCACGGCCAGGTCGGGCTGGCCGTCGGTCTTCGAGGTGAAGCGCACGAAACCATCCAGGAACGTGCCGTTGGGCGTGTTGTCCGCGACGTAGGAGGCGAACTCGCTGCCGGGCGTGATGTCGATGCCAACCGTGGCCTCGCCGCTCGCGGGAACGGTGACGGTCGCCCCCTCAGCCGACGCAGACGCAGCGCCCGAGTACGCGATCTCCACGCCATGGCCTCGCCAATCCGAGGAATGCTCCGTGAAGAACCCACCGTCCACGATCTCCGACAGAGCCTGAGAACTCAGCTCGTAGGTCGCAGGAACACCCGAGAGGTTATGCAGCGTGACATCGAAATGCCAACCCTTCGTCCCATCCCCCAGGTCAGCCTGGGACGAGACTGCTCGGGCGCACCTACCACCGTCGGGTACACCGACGAGGTCGTGGCCGCCAAGGCGTCCACCAGGCCCGCACCCTGCTTGCGCGGGGAGTACAGCGCACCCGTCGTCTGAGCCGCATCGGTCAGCGGGCGGGCGGTGCCCATGATGAGGTTCTGGACCACATCAGCCTGCTGGCGCGCGCTCATCGAGGCGAACAGCGGGTCGGACTGGACGCGCTGCAGGACGATCGCGCTGATGCCAGCCATCTGGGGCGTGGCCATTGAGGTGCCCGAGGTCTGCTCGTACGCACCGTTCGGTATCGACGAGAAAACGTTGCCACCGGGCGCAGCGATCTCCGGCTTGAGACGCAGATCCGGGGACACGCCCCACGAGGAGAACTCCGAGGCCTCGTAGATGGAGGACTGCGGCAGGACCTGACCCTCGGCGATGGAGAGCGTGTGTTCGGGGGCGTCCAGCATGGCTTGGCCGTCAGCCTGGGAGATGAACGCGGCGGGCAAGTCCTGCGTCGTCAAGTTCATGATGATGAGCGAGCCGACAGAGACGTTGTTGTAGACGAGAATGCCGGCCGGATGCAGGTCGTAGAGGTTCTCGACCTTCTTCTGGTAGGTCATCTTGCCGCGCGAGACCAGGGCGATCTTGCCGGCGAGGCCGTCCGGGTATTTCTCCTTGAGGGCGGCGACGTCCTCCTCGGAGGCGAACCCGGCGTCTACGTACTCGTAGGTGCCGGCGGGCAGGTCGGAGAAGTAGGCGACCTTCTCGCCGTTCATGCCGCGCGAACGCTGGTAGCCAATATCCTTCCCGTTCACGGTGAAGGCGTTGCGGATGAGCGCGTTCTCGACGGAGGCGACGGCGACCACCGAGGAGTAGGTCGCGGGCTCGTCGATGACCGAGGGAGTCGGGGTCCGAGGCGTAGGGCAGGCCCTTGCCGGAGTTGTTGCCATACCCGGTGGAGAAGGCGTTGCCCGCGGCCGCGTTCACGGTAATACCCGCGTCCTGGAGCTTCTTTATACACGGTCGCGTAGACCGTGTCGGCCTCGTTATCCATGCCGGCCGTCCAGCCGAGCGACAGGTTGATGACGTCGGGGTGCAGGACCAGCATGTCGTCGAGGGAGGCGAGCAGCGCCGAATCCAGCAGCGCGTCGTCCTCACTGCGCGTCACCTTCGCGACGATCACCTGAGCATCCGGAGCGGTACCGATGATCTTGTCGGCGTTGCCCGCCGCGATGCCGGCGACGTGCGTGCCATGGAAGCCGGAGCCGCCCTCGCGCGGCGACGCATCGTTGTCACCATCCGCATAGTCATAGGCGAAGGGGAACTTCTGCGAGATGTAGACGCCGGTCTTGCCCTCACCCAGCTGGGACGAGAGCGCAGCGACCTTCTGCGGGGTGAGCGCGGGCGTTCCCGCGAGCGCGCCCGTGAACGCCTGGTGGGTCGTGTCGACACCCGTGTCGATGACGGCGATGACCTTGCCTTCGCCCTTTTGCGCGACCTGGTCGGTGCGCATCATCAGCTGGGCACTCAGGTTGGCGGGGTCCTGCCCGCCGTTTTGCGAGGCCTCGAGGCCTCCCTCGGCATCGAGGGTCGCGCCGTCGTTCACGTGTCCCTCACGCTCGAGGAACGCTGCGCGCACGCCCGGGGCACGACGGATCGCGTCGAGCGCACCGGCGGGAGCCTTGAGAGCAAAACCCGTCAGGACGTTATCATACTCGTGCTCCACCTGGGCCGAGGCACCGGGGAACTGAGCAGCCACAGCCCGGTTGATCTCGCTGATCGCGCCCTCGCGGGATGCGCCATCCTCGAGCTGGACGATGACGCCGACGACGCGCGCCGGATCCTCATCGTCGGCACTCGAGGCGGGCGCGGACTGCCCGGTCTTCGAGGTGAGTGCAGTGTCGATATCGCCCGCAGGCAGGGACGCCGCTGCGCCATCGCGGGCGCCGGACGGGCCCGCGGACAGGGGCGAGGCCAGGGTGGCCGGCCCGGTGACCGCGAGCGCGCACGCGCCGACGAAGGCGAGGAGGGCAGCCGGTTTCTTCGTTGACATAAAGCCTTCTCCAAATGTGTTGGGGGACGGCGTGCCGGTGGCATCCGGTACATCGGTGTACCAGCCGTCTCCTCACAAAATACCGCACATAGCACGAGTGACAATCACGGTATTGCTTATTGATACGTGAAGCGGAGCTGAAGCGTCTAACGAGAAGCCGGGCCCGGGAGCGCGTTGCTGCGTTCCCGGGCCCGGACTGTTACCTGTCGGCGAGGCCTCGATCAGATCACGGGATCCACACGCCCGAGGCGTTGAAGGTGTAGCTGCGGCCGTTGATGGCCTGCGTGCCGGTCACCATGGCTCCCGAGGGGGGACAGGTAGTACCAGGCGCCGCCCAGGTTGATCCAACCGGTGGCCATCGCACCGGAGCCGCGCAGGTAGTACCAGGTGCCATCGACGATGACCCAACCGATACGCATCGCACCGTTGTCACCCAGGTAGTACCAGGAGCCGCCGATCGCCTGCCAGCCGGTGAGCATCGCGCCCGAGCCGTGCAGGTAGTACCAGGTGCCACCCAGGTTGATCCAACCGGTGGCCATCGCACCGGAACCGTGCAGGTAGTACCAGGTGCCACCGTCCATGACCCAACCAGTGCGCATCGCGCCGTTGTCACCCAGGTAGTACCAGGTACCGCCGATCGCCTGCCAGCCGGTGAGCTGAGCGCCGGAGGCATCGTGGTAGTACCAGGTGCCGCCGTCCATGACCCAACCAGTGCGCATGTAGCCACGTCCATCGAAGCGGTAGGTGCGGCCGTCGATCACCGCGGAGGTGTTGGCCGGGTAGGTGCCGTCAGCGTTGCGGTACCACCAGCCGATCGAGTCCAGCATCCAGGCGCCCGAGGGGGCAGGCTGGGGCTGGGGCTGCGGATCGGGAGCAGGCTGCGGATCGGGCTGCGGCTGGGGCTGCGGCTGCGGCTGGGGATCGGGCTGAGGCTGAGGCTGTGGCTGGGGCTGGGGATCGGGCTGAGGCTGAGGCTGGGGATCGGGCTGCGGCTGGGGCTGGGGCTGCGGCGCGGGGTCGACCCAGGGAGCGGGCGCTGTCGCATCGTGCTTCACAGACTTGACGACAGCGATCGTCGTCGCGCTTGCCTCGGTTCCGTCGGGCAGAGTAGCGGTCAGGTTCACCTGATCCCAATCAACGACGTTACCGCCGGTGATCGTCGCGCTCTTGCCGTCCTCGGCCACCTTCAGGATGACCACGCCGTCATACTCGAGGCTCCAGGACAGGGTGGCATCCTTGAACTTCTCGGGCAGCAGCGGCTTGAGGGTGACAGTCTCGCCCTCCTCGATGTCCGCGCGAAGGTAATTGACCGCAATCTCATCCTTGCCCAGCTCACTGGCGCAGACCTGGACGGTAGCCATCACCGGGTCGAAGGCCGTGGGATCCATGTAGTCAGCGACGGCTCGGACGTCCGAGCAGCCCTCCTTCAGGGCAGTCACGCGGCCCGAGCGATCATCGACATTCAGGACGTCGATATCGTCACCAGTCCAGTTGACTTTCGTCATGTTGGCGTTGTCCGGCTTGTGCGTGACGCCGATGTACGTCTGCTGACCGACAGTCATGTTCAGCTGACCGGACTCGATACCGAAGTCGAGGGAGCTCATGGCGATGGGTTCGATCGCGACATCGGCGCGCTTAGACGGCAGACCGTCACTGCCCCAGGCGACGAGCCTGACGGTCGCGGGGAGGGCATCGGTGTGGCCGGCCTGGGACCAGGCCGCCTGAATGTCGGAGAACTTGATGGTGAAGAGGTAGTGGTGAAGGCCATCGTCGGTGACATTGCCGGGGAAGTCGACGACACGATGGTAGAAGATCGCGTCGGTCGCGGGGTCACGCAGGTCAATGCTGGACAGCCCGGGATTGTCAGTGACGGAGAAGGTGACCTGACCGCCGATGCCCTCGCTCGTGGTGGCGAGGTTGGAGATCATTGGCCCATACGCGTCGGGTGCGGGGGTTGCTGCCAGGGCAGGAGCGCCGAAGGCGACACCAGACGCTGCCATTGCGCCGGTCGCCAGGGCTGCGATCAACGCCCTGTGAAATGTGTATGACATGCTCACTCCAATGTTGATTCATGCGAGCCATACCGACCGGTTAGGTTCATCGGCTCACAATCCGCACGATACTGCGCAACCAGATACCTAGCAACGGCTTACTGGCTTACCATTCAGTAGCTACAAGGCATTCTGAGGGGAAATTAGGCACCTCGCAGCGCTCCGGTCAGCATAGTTTCAACACAGTCTCTGACCAATGCACATATGTTCAATGACAAAAGCACATATGTTCACCGAAATGCGCCCGAAAAAGCAAACTTTTCGGTCATAGAGATTTCATTTGACACGGTAAATTCCGCGTAGAACTGACTGCAAGTAGCACGTCATAGGCCACGCGCTTGACAAACAGATCAGGACGCGCTGCGCACACCTACTGGCGGTCAGACAGCTCCAGGTTCGCCCGCACGACGATGCCGATACGACGGACCATCGCCTCGTCCACCCAGGACCCGTCGAGGGCCGCCAAGCGCGGGTGGGACGGCGCCTCGTCGAAGAGCCGATCAAAGCCGAGGATCGCCCTCCACAGGGGGATCAGTTCCTCGTTATAGGTATGGCCGTGGCCGCCGGGGGCGGTGCCCGCGACGGGCAGGTCGGCGAGCACCTGAATGAAGGTGACGAAGCGCGTGAACTCGACGAAGCGGGACACATCGCGCCCCGCCCGCTCGCGCAGCCAATCCGGCTGATTCCACAAGAGCTTTCGGTTCCACCACACGACCGGGTCGGAGGGGTGCTGAGCATAGACGAGGCGCGGGAATCTCCACGGACCCAGCTCGCGCCCGTACAGGTCGGTGCGCAGGTCGGAGGGTTCGTTCACGAAGCGCACGCGCCGCCCGTTGTAGACGACGGGCGCCACCTCGGGGCTGCCCTTGTGGCGCTCAGCCGTCAGCTCGGCATGCATCGGCGTGAACGCCGGGGTGCCCACCCACAGGGCGCCGTCCACCTGCTCCAGCGCCTCCTCGACCGAAGAGAACACCGACTGCGAGGCGAAGGCCCCCAGGGACTCGCCGCACACGAAGAGCGCGGGACGGTCGGCCTCGTCCATCGTGTCGAGCTCGGCGCGCACCGCGCGGAAGAGGGCAGCCGACGCCTCCTGCGCGGGCTCGAGGCCGGTCAGCCAGTTGAGCGCCGACGGCACGTAGGAGTATTGCAGCGAGGCGGTCGCGCAGTTGCCGCGCGTGAGGAACTCGAGGGGTTGGACCTGCCACTCGTCGACCCAGCCGGAGCCGGTCGACGCAGCGATCAGGATGACCGCGCGATCGAATGCGCCCGTGCGCCGCAGCTCGGCGACGACGGTCGCCGCGGCCACCTCAATGCCCGCCCCGCCCGTGGGCATGCCGGAGTAGACGCGGATGGGTTCCATGGCCTCGCCGCCGCTGACCTGGGCGATGTCCAGGCGCGAGGGGCCTCGGCCGAGGAAGACGCGCCCCTGACCGCCGACCGACTCCCAGGTGACGGGCGAGGCCGGGGAGGCGGAGCGCTCGGGGACGAAGGGCTTGTAGATGCCGCGCGCGGTGCGCGTGTTCATCTGCTCGGCGTGATGACGGAAGAAGCCGATGCCGCCGCGCAGGATCACGTTCGAGGTCAGGAAGAAGACGATGACGGTCAGGATCGCGACGCCGGCGACGACGGCGATCGGGTGCGGCATGTAGTCACCGAGCGCCGCGATGAGCATGCGCCCGAGACTGTTCAGGGCACCCACGATCGCGATGAGGCACCATGCAACGACGACGGTTCCGGCGGTTCCCAGGAGGTACTCGCCGAAGGTCTCGCCCGGCATGTTGACAAGTCTGGCGGCGACGCGGGCCCGGCGATACGACTGGATGACGGCGTAGAGCCACCACATCGCAAAGAGTATTGCCGCGCAGGCGCGGAAGCCGATCTCGACGGGCTCGGATGCGCGGATGGTCAGGCCCGTCATCGCGATAATGCGGGCACCCACGTTCTGGACGATGACGCCCGCGACGTACCCGCAGGAGACGAGGACGCCCGAGGCGACCGCGTGCCACGCCCAGGAGCGCGCCATCAGCGACGGCGCCACGCTCACCGCATACATGGCGAGGGCAGCGATCACTCCCAGAAACGACAGACCCATGGTCCCCATTGTGCCAGGGGCGGCCTCGCGCTTCAGGAGGGGCACGAGGCATGGGCCCGCAGGTGGACCAGCGACGTCTCGCGGACCTCGCGTTCGCCCCGGGAACAGTCGGGACGCCGCCGAAAGCAATCGCTTTTTCTCGGCGGCAACAATCGGATATGTTGGACCCACCCAGCGTCACAGAGCCCAATTGATAGGAAGACTCATGTACACCACCTACATTCGCGGCGCCGGAATCGCCGTTGTCTCGCGCAGGATCCTCGAGGGAAGCGCCACCATCAAGTGGATGATGCGCGTGGTACCGGTCGAGATCGAAGACTCCGGCTGGCGCGTCTTCTCGGGTGACGACACCGGCGAGTACATGAGCGACCCGACCAACTTTTTCCGGGTTGACTTCAACATTCTGTGCAACATCGAGCCCGCCTGCATCGGCATCTACGACCTGCCCATCGGCTCCGACATCCAACTGGTCGTCGAACCTGACGGCCGCCGACGCTGGTTCGACAACAAGGCTCGCGAGGAGATCCGCTTGCGCTGACGCAGGTGTCGTCCCCTCGCCCTCACAGGCGGGCGAGCCACACGAGGGTCGTATACGGGATGGTCACCGTCTCCCCCGGCGCATACCCGAGGTGCTCGTAGAGGTACCAGCGCAGGTTTTCCTGCATGCGTGCCCGTCCCGCTTCCGAGGAGCGAATGTACGAGGAGCGCGTCGTCCCCAGGGTGAGGATCTGCTCAGGAGTCATCCGATCCTCCCAGGCGACCTGGGTGAGGGTCATCGGAGCGAAGCCGCCGCCCGGCGTGGGCGGCTTGTCGGGGCGGTGCACGTCGCCCGAGCGCATGATGCGCGTCAGCCTGTGCACCCACGGGATCGACACGTCCATCTGGTTCCACACGATCCCGAGCGCGCCGCCGGGTGCCAGGATTCGGGCCGCCTCGAGGCCCGCACGCTCGGAATCCACCCAGTGCCAGGACTGGGCAAACACAATGATGTCGTACAGGTCGTTCGGCAACCCGGTCCGCTCCGCGACGCCGTCATGCCACGTCACCCCCTCGATCGACGAGGCCTGGGCGCGCATCGCCTCGGAAGGTTCGACCGCGTCCACGAGGAGACCCGCGCGGGCCAAGCTCTCGCTCATCTTGCCGGTGCCCGCACCGATGTCGGCCGCTCGCAGCGGCCCACCCGCCCCGACGCGTCGGCACCCCGAGCGCGCCGCGCGGCATCGACCAACGCAGCCACGGCCTCGTCCGGGTAGGCGGGGCGCACGGAGTTGTAGGCGCCGCCCTCCCCGACGAAGGGGTTCCCATCGAGAGCGCCTGACAGTGCGTTCGACAAAGCTTTCTTTTCCCTCTCAGTGGAGCGATTGATACCCGGACCATCGTGACCATTCACAGGAGTGAGCTCCCCAGTCGGCACACGTTGTCGACGTAGTGCACGTGCCACGGCTGACCCTTCCACTCCTCGTACGTGAGCTCGCGGGACACCTGGCGCGTGCGCTCGTCGTTGCCGTGCAGCATCTCGACCAGGCGCGAACTGTCGGCGACGAGGACGATCTCGTAGTTCAGGCCGAAGGAGCGCACGTCCATGTTGGACGAGCCGATGACGCACAGGCTGTCGTCGACGATCATGTACTTCGAGTGGAGCATCCGCGGCTTGTGGTACAGGTGAATGCGTACGCCCGCCTTCAGGAGCATCCCGTAGTAGGAGCGCTGCGCGTGGCCGACCAGGAACTGGTCGAATTGCTCGGAGACGAAGAGCTCGACCGTAACGCCCGACAGCGCGGCGTTCGTCAGCGCGGTCATGAGGGCCTCGTCGGGGATGAAGTAGGGGCTCGTGATCGACACGTGCGTGCGCGCCGAGGAAATCATGTGGATGAAGGCGCGCAGGTTCGGCTCACCCCTGTACGCGGGGCCCGACGGGATGATCTGCATCGCCGAGGCCTGCTCATCCTCGCGCTCTCCCGTTTCCTGAGCGGCGGGCGGGGTGAGAACCTCGGGCGTGAGGACCTCCTTGCAGGCGTAGTACCAGTCGACTGCGAAGACCGCCTGGATCTGGGCGACGATGGGGCCGGTGACGGACACGCTCGTGTCGTCGTAGTGCATGCCGGCCTTCTGATACGAGGGGGGTGTCGTAGTCGGGGGCCACGAGGTTGTGAGACCCGATGTAGGCCTCTCGTCCGTCGATGACGAGGATCTTGCGGTGATTGCGTAGGTCCGGGCGGCGAATCTGGCCGCGCAGCGGCGCGAAGGGCAGCATCTCGTGCCACTCAATGCCGATCTCGTTCAGGCGGCGACGGAAATTCCGATGTCCGGGGATCGTGCGCATGCCGTGGTGGTCGACGAGCAGGCGGACGGTGACGCCGCGGGCGACGGCGCGTTCGAGGGCCTCGTAGAAGGGGGCCGTGTACTCGTCCCAGGACGTCTGGTAGTACAGGGCATTCACGTGGTGGGTGGCCGCGTCGATGCTGGCGGCCATGGCTCGGAAGGTTTCGGCCGTGTCGTTGTAGAGGCGGCCGACGCGCCCCGCCGAGGCCGGGAATCCGCTCAGGTTTCCGGACAGGCACATGATCGAGGCCGTGTCGCCGTCCGAGCCGAAGGGCAGGCCGTCCGGCCGGGTGGGAACCTCGTAGGACGCGGGCTGTGGCGCGGTCGAGTCCGCCACGATGGCGTCAACGAGGGCTCTGGCCTCCGGGTCGTCGTCGAGGCGACGTCCCATCGCCCACCACGAGCCAAAAATAACGTACAGGGGCACGCCGAGGAGGGGCCACAGGAAGATCAGCAGCAGCCACGCGGTCGACGTCGAGGCGCGGCGATGCTTGGGAACAACCCCCAGGGCGACAACGCGGATCACGAAATCGATGGCCCCGACAAGGAGCCACCCCCCACAGCGGGGGTTCGGGAGGCGGCGGAAGCATGCGCCTAGTCTATCGAGCGCCCCAGGTCCTGGTCGGCCCAGCGCCGCCAGTGTGGCGCGTAGGTCTGCCCGTCGCGCGCGAGCGCGCGGCTGCGGCGTTCGTCCTCGCCGGGGTCGGCGATCCAGATGGCGAGGTCGGCCTCGGCCTCGATGGCGCCGCAACCCTCGATGATCGTCGGGGCCAGGGGGACGCGGATCGTCGCCCCGGTTTCGCCGGCTTCCCAGTCCCAGGCCTCGTAGGACGGGGCCCGTCCTTCCCGCAGGTCGGCGGCGATTCGCCGGGCGATGCGCGCTCCGGCCGCGAGGCCGTCCCAGCCCGGGTACCAGTCGTCGAGGTGGAGCACCTGCCAACCGTTCACGAGGCGCGCGAGGGCGGCGGCCAGCGTGGACTTGCCCGACCCGGAGTAGCCGTCGATCGTGACGACGGGGACGCCGAGCTTGTCGCTCTTCTCGTCGAACGAGGCCGGGGCCCGCTCCCCCGCCAGGGCACTCAGGCGGGGGGCGAGCTCGCGGGCGACCTCATCGGGGCCCATCGTGACGGGGACGGTGACCCGCAGGCCCGCTCCCCCGCTCACGTCTTCCCAGGTCAGGCCACTCATCGGCCCACCAGGGCGAAAGTGCCCGCCCAGACGCTCGCGGCCAGCGCAATCGCGGGAACAGCGACGGCGACGACCATGAGGACCGCGTCGGCGGCGCGCATACGCGACACGCGCGCCCACGTGCGAGTGCCCGCAGCGCCGAAGCCCCGGGCCTCCATCGTCGTGGCCAGCTTGCCGGAGCGGCGCAGCGCGAACACCAGCAGCGAGAAGGCACCACGCAGGAAGGAACGGATGCGCGAGGCGTCGCCCACGCCTCGGGCGCGCCGCGCACGCTCGAGGGCCTTCCAGTCGGCCGCCATCAGCGACGTCATGCGCGCGCCCGCGAGCGCGGCGAGCACCGGGCGGGCGGGCAGGTGCAGGATCTGCGCGAGGCCGTCGCCCATGTCGGTGGGGTCGATGCGGTCGAGCAGGGCGATCGCGGGCATGACGATCGCGCACATGCGCAGGCCGATGCCCAGGGCCAGCCACATCGAGTGGTCTGAGATCGCTGCGGGACCAAGCTGCCAGTAGACGTGTCCGCCCGGGCTTGCGTAGAGCAGCATGGACAGCGCGCCCAGCGGCGCGGCCACGAGCAGCGGCGTGGCCTTGAGGAAGAAGCTGCGCGCGGACACGCCCGACAGGGGCATGAGCGCGAGCTCGAGGGCGAGGGCCACGCCCGCGCTCACCGGGTCAATCGTGATCAGCAGGGGCGTCGTGGCGACCAGGAGGGCGAGCACGCGGGCGACCGGATTCGTGCGGGCAAGGAGGCCACGGGCGCCGCGCTGCGGGCCGGTTTGCGTGCCTCGCTGCTCTGGGTTCTGCGCGCCGCGCGCGGGCGCGGGAGCCGCATTCGTCGCCGACTGCGCACCCTCTTCGTGAACGTTACCGGTGGGGGCGGCCCCGGCCTCGTCCGCGGGATCAGCGGGGATCGCACCGCGCGTCCCGACCTGGCCTAGGTCCACGACGCGCTGGCCCATCGCGGCCACGAACGCGGGGTCGTGCGTGATGGAGACCAGGGTGACGCCGCGCGCGAGGGCGGCGCGCAGGAGGCGCACGAGGCCCAGCCACGTGCCGCGATCCTGGCCGAAGGTCGGTTCGTCGAGGATCAGCAGCTCGGGGGCGCTGATGAGCGCGGTCGCCACCGACAGGCGGCGCTTCTCGCCGCCCGACAGGGTCATGGGGTTGGCGCGCGCAAGCTTCGTGAGGCCCAGCGCCTCGAGGTGTTCGTCGACGAGAGGGGCGATCTCCTCATCAGTCATGCCGGCCGCGCGCGGGCCGATCGCGAGTTCCTCGGCGACGGTGGAGGCCAGGAACTGATATTCGGGCTCCTGGAAGACCATCGACATGCGGCCGAGCAGCTGCTTGCTGGACCACTCGTGCGGGTCGCCGCGCGTGCCGTCGGAGGTTTCGACCTCGACCGTGCCCGAGATGGGCGGCAGGAGGCCCGCCAGCGTCAGCGCGAAGGTTGATTTTCCAGCGCCGTTAGCGCCAACGATGCAGGTGGACACCCCGCGCTCGATCGCCAGGTCGATGCCGGATCGCACGGGGGCGGCCTTGTCGTAGCCGATCGTCAGGTCGGCGACGCGGGCAATCGGAGTGGCGGTTCGCGCGCCGTTTTCCGCGCCCTGTTCCGCGCCGTCCTCCGCGTCCCCAGACGAGGCCGGGGCGACCTCGGGCGCGGGGCCGACCTCGGCTGCGACGTCGTCGCCGGGGAGCCAGATGCCGCGCTCGCGTAGGGCATCGCCCTGCTGCGCGAGGACCTCTCTCAGCGGACCGTCGGCTGCGATCGCGCCGTCCGCGACCACGATGACGCGATCCACGAGGGAGGCCCACACGTCGACGCGGTGCTCGACGACGACCACGGTCGCGCCCGTTTTCTCAACGACGGCCTCGACGGCGCCGCGCACCTCGGCGACGCCGTTCGGGTCCAGGTTCGCGGTGGGCTCGTCCAAGAGCAGCAGCCCCGGGCCCATCGCCAGAATCGACGCGAGCGCCAGGCGCTGCTTCTGCCCGCCCGACAGCTCCGTCGTCGAATGATCCAGGGGCACGCTCAGGCCCACGGCCGCGAGCGAGTTCTCCACGCGAGGCCAGATCTCCTCGCGAGGAACCCCCAGGTTTTCCATGCCGAAGGCCACGTCGTCGCCCACGCGGGCGAGGACCACCTGGGCTTCAGGGTCCTGCATGAGCAGACCCACGCGTCCCCTGGCCGCGGCCGGGGCGACGCCGTCCACGGTGAGCGTGCCGGTGGCCTCGCCCTCCTCGGCGCCGCCCAGCAGGCCGGCCAAGCCGCCCATGAGCGTCGACTTGCCCGACCCGGACGGGCCCAACACGAGCACGCGCTCGCCCGGCGCGATATCGAGATCAACGCCCGACAGCGCGGCGTTCTTGCGCCCGGCGTGACGCCATCCCCAGTCGCGCGCGCACACGCGCGCGCCCGCCCCCTCACCCAGCGGTACCTGGCCATCCGGGGAGGAAACGGGGCGGGGGAGGCGGAGTGGGCCTCGTCCATGGAGTTGGAATCAGACAAGCTCACGCGCCCCGCGTCCCGAAGCAAAGCGGTCGAGCGCGCCCGTCTTCGCGAGCGCGCTCGTCAGCGCCCACGCGAGCAAGCCCGCCAGGACGACGCCCGAGAGCGCGCCGCACACCAGGTAGATGGCGTTGTAGAGCACGCCCTTTTCGAGGTGACCGGAGAGGAAGAGCTCGAGAACCCACTCGAAGGCGAAGGATACGGCGCCCGCGGCGGACACGATCATCGCATTGAAGCGGCGGTAGGCGACCAGGGCGAAGACGATCTCAGCGCCGAGGCCCTGCGCGAGGCCCGAGTAGATGGTCTCGACGGCCCACTGGGAACCCAGGGCCATGGAGACGGTCGCGGCCATCAGCTCGACGAAGAACGCGGCACCGGGCTTGCGGATCACGTAGCCGCCGAGCGTACCGCCCAGCAGCCAGACACCCGTCACCAGGCCACCCAGGCCGGGGGCAACGGCCTTCAGGACCTCGTAGCCCGCACCGCCCACCTGGTTCCAGACGACAAAAATGAGGCCACACGCGACGCCCAGGACGGCGGCGGTCACGATGTCAATGACCCTCCAGCGGAGGGACGGGGAAGTGGATGCCATGCGAAAATACTCCCTTCGTGTTGCACGGCGGCCACGAGGGAAGAGCCTTCCTACGCCGGTATGATCCGGATCAGGTTCTACGGTCGGGGGTGGTCCCCTCTCAGCTCGCGTCGAGCTCCCGTGGCACTCTGGTGAGCATAGTCACTTAGTATTCATCGCGCTACTCGTGCAGGTGAGGGCCCTGATGAGGTCCCTCGCCCGTACCGCCGTCGCCGAGCACGCCGCGCGAGGCCCGACGCAGCAGGAAGTGACGGTTCGCGAACGCCGCGGCCACAATGAACACGATCCAAATCAGGGAATAGACGAGGCCGGGGCGGGTGTCATCCCACATCGCCAGAATGACGCCCATGCACCCCATGAACGCCAGGACGATCCACGCACTCAACGCGCCGCCGGGGGCCTTGAAAGCCGAGGCCTCGTGCAGCTGCGGGTGCTTGTGGAGGTAGACCAGGTAGGACACGACGATGACCACCCACACGCCCATGAACAGGGTGGCCGACACCGAGGTCACCAGCGTGAACGCCGCCGAGATCGAGCCGCCCATCCCCATGATGACAATGCCCGACAGCAGGCACACGCACGACAGGAACAGGGCGTTGAGGGGCACGTGGTGGCTGGAGAGGCGGGCGAAGACGCCGGGCGCCTGCTCCTGACGCGCCAGGCCGTAGAGCATACGCGACGTGGAGTAGATGCCGGAGTTCGCGCTGGAGGCGGCCGAGGAGAGGACCACGAGGTTAACGATCGTCGCCGCTGCACCCAGGCCGGTCAGCGAGAACATCGTGACGAAGGGGGACTTCTCGGGGCTCACCTGATCCCAGGGCGTCACCATCATGATGGCCGCGAGCGCCGCCACGTAGAAGAGCATGATGCGCACGGGGATAGAGTTGACGGCCTTCGGCAGGGTGTTGTCCGGGTCGTCGGTCTCGGCGACGGTCGTACCCACCATCTCGATGCCGATGAAGGCGAAGAGGGCGATCTGGAAGCCGCCGAGGAAGCCCGTGAATCCGGTCGGGAAGAAGCCGCCGTGGCTCCACAGGTTCGAGACCGCGGCCGCGGTTCCCTCCGTATCAACGGTGCCCATGGCGACCATGGCGAAACCGACGATGACCAGCGCAATGATCGCGACGATCTTAATGAGGGCGAACCAGAATTCCGTCTCACCAAAGGCCTTGACCGTCATCGCGTTCAGGGCGAAGAGCAGCAGGGTCGTCGCGCCGATGGGGATCCACGCAGGCAAGTCCGGCCACCAGAAGTGGGTGTAGCCGGTGATCGCAATCATGTCCGCGACGCCGGTGACCACCCAGCACGCCCAATACGTCCACCCGGTCACGAAGCCAGCCCACGGGCCGATCAGGTCGCGCGCAATATCCGCGAAGGTCGCGTACTTGTGGTCGGGAGAGCAACAGCTCACCCAGGGTGCGCATGAACAGGAAGAGCACCGCGCCAATGATCATGTAGACCAGCAGGATCGAGGGGCCCGCGACGGAAATCGTCTTACCCGAGCCCATGAACAGGCCCGTGCCGATCGCGCCACCAATGGCAATCAGCTGAATGTGGCGGTTTTTCAGCGTGCGCTGAAGCTTTTCGCCGCCCTGCTGGTGGTCGCCGTGTTCGACTTTCTCACTGGTCATCGTTGTTCCTTCTGCCTGCTCCCGCCCCACCTGGGACGTTTTGCGCGGTCTTTGCACGCTCTCGCGAAGCGCTTGACTCTCCAACGCTACCGCACGGGCACGCTCATGACCGAATCTAGATCCCCACATGGCAGAAGGGCCGCATTCAAGTTAGGTTTGCCTTATGACGCAGAATTCGACGCCTTCGACGGGCCGCACCGAGGTGCCCGCAGGCGCCCTCCCCCACTCCCTCCCTGGGCACCCCCGACGCCTCAACCCCGGCCTCGGCGCACGCCTGCCTGACCCGTCGGCCGCCCCGGCCTCGTTCCCCTGATCTCCGCGGCCACGATTCCGACCGAGCGGGCGGCGCGCTACGGCAAGCAGCTCGTCAGCCACATGGGCCACAAGATCACGGGCTTCTGGGACGAGGAGGCGAGCAGCGGCCACCTGCTGTTCGACCGCGAGGGCCCGGTCCTGGGGCGCTTCGACGTCGTCGCGTCGCCGTCGGCGCTGACCATCGAGCTGCGCACGGAGCCCGAGCGCGCCGACCTCCTCGAATTTATCGTCGGCATCCACCTGGCGCGCTTCGGTGCGCGCGATAGCCTCGCCGTCGCGTGGGAGCGCACCGACTGTAGCGAAGGTTCGACGCAGGGACCCCTCACTCCCGAAGAGGTTGAGGCGCACGCCCGCGCCAAGAAGGCCGCCCGCGAGGCGGCGGAGCTTAAGACCGGGCACACGGAGTAGCCGCGGCGCTCACGACGCAATAGGCGCGCAACGGTTCAACCGGATCGGGAACATTCCACCCAATCAGAAGGGGTTGAATCTTCCCGATCGGGTGTAACACCCCATCAGCAACAAGCCCAACCGCGGCGAGCGTCCGGCAGCCCGCAGCCTACGCCCCGTCACTGTCCCCGCATTCACCAATTCCGCATGCAATTCCCTGACGGCCGGACACGTTAACGCCTCAAAAACCGCAGAATTCCAACGTTCTGACTTAAAATTTTGAAGCATCCGCAGGGGAATTGCATGCGAAATTTGGGGACGAGGCCTGAGCCGAACGGCGAAACCACACCCACGCCAGCTGACACCGCAACGACAGAAACTTATCGACGTCAGGAGCTGTCGAAAACGTCGCACCACTGAAGGGTGATGCACTAGTTAGGGAGCATTACACCACCTGGGAACTGGTGTAATACCCAGCTAAATGGTGTAACACCACTTAGCAACAAGCCTCGCCGCGGCCAGCGTCCGACACCCGGAGGCATTGCACTACTTTCGCCAGCATTGCACTACTTAACAGGGCATTGCACTAGCTACTATCCAGTGCAATACTCCCCCATTTAGCGCATTGCTCACCTAGCTAGTGCATTGTTCCCCGAAATGGCGCAACGCTTCGGGGAGTCACAAGCTCCACCGTGGTTCGCGCAGCAACTCCTACACCCGGCACTGCACCCGTTACGGGACGCTGCACCTCTTACGGGACGCTACACCCGATCAGAACGGGTGCACTGCCTACATATCGGGTGCACTGCCTACGCATCGGGTGCAGCGCCCACACTCGCGCAACCGCGGCGAGTGTCCGGCAGCCCGCAGCCTACGCCCCGCCACCGTCCCCTCCATGATCGCGCACGTCAGAGCGTCGCCCGACAGCCCGCAGCCTACGCCGCGCCACTGTCCCCTCATTCACCAATTCCGCATGCAATTCCCCGACGGCCGGACGCGTTAACACCTCAAAAGCCGCAGGATTTCAACGTTCTGACTTCAAAAGTTGAAGTATGCGCAAGGGAATTGCATGCGAAATTTGGGGGACACACCCAGCACCCACGCGTATCGATAAGAGTCACGCGGAGATCCGCATCAAAAACGGTTCACCACTGCAGGGCATTACACCAGTTAGGAGCATTACACCACCTGGGAACTGGTGTAATACCCACCTAAATGGTGTCACACCACTTAGCAACAAGCCCCGCCGCGGCCAACGACCCGCTGACGCCGCAACGGCGGAACCTCGCCGACACCAGCAGATGCCGGCTCAGAAACTCAGACGCTCAGCGGCCCTCTAGGTAGGTCTTCGCCGCGGCCAGGACCTGTTCCCACATGCCGATCGCATCCTCGTACGCCTGGCGTGCCTCGGCCTCGTCGTCGGAGACCGACGCCAGACCCGACTCCTCGACGTGGATGGCGACACCACCGCGCTCCTCGGACAGGGAGACCTCGACACGGGTCGCGTACTCGTCCGGCAGCTCGTCAGCGGCCAGCGGGTACCAGCGGAAGGCGACGACGTCCATCGGATCCTCGTCGGCCTTCTCGATCAGCCAGTCGCCGGCATCCGGGTCGCTCACGCGGTACAGGCCATCGTCCCCGAGCGTCACCTCGTGATCACCCAGCGGGCCGTCGTTCACCCACCAGCCCGGCTCAGACACGAGCGCCCACGCGGCCTCAACGTCGCAGTCCACGACCACGTCGGTCGCGACGCGATCCAGATCGTCCTCAACATCGTCGTCAGAAGTCATGCCAAAGAAGCTCATGCATCAACGGTACCGGCTCGGGCGCTCCCAGGCACGCGAACGGACACCCAAACGGGAGCACATTTGCGCACGTCGGCAAGCACCCCAACAGACACGGGACCAGACCCACCCGCGCACGTCAACAGGCGTGCACACATGCACGAGGCATCGGACCGCCGCGCTCTCACGCACACACGACGAGGCCGTGGCCAGCCCGCCGGACAGCGGGAGTGGGCCACGGCCTCGTTGAAGGGAGGGCGATCAGCCGAGACGCGTGATGCGGTAGCGCCAATCCACGGGGCCGACCTCGAGGGTCTCCACGCGGTAGTGCTGCTCGGAGTCCTGCAGGTGCGCGAACAGCGGCTCGGGCTGGTGGGGCGCGCAGATCTGGATGTTCTCGCCGACGGGCAGGTTATCGACCGCCGCGAAGAGGACCGCGTGACGCACGACGCGGGGGATCGAGTGGATGACCAGCTCGTCCGCGCCGGGGCGGTGGATGACGCCGGCACCACCGGCGTGGACGTTGCCCGCCGAGGGGGGCGCCGTCGCCACAGCCGCAGCCACCGGCCGTAGAGGCGAGAGGCTCGGCAGCCATCTCGTGGGGGCGCTCCGCGGGGGCCTCGTGTCCACCGCAGCCGCAGCCAGCGTGCTCGGCAGGGGCCTCGGCGACCTGGGCAGCGTGGCCGTGGCCGCCACCGTGTCCGCCGCAGCCGCAGCCAGCGTGCTCGGCAGGGGCCTGCGCGGGAGCGGCCTGCTCGGCGCGCGCCTTCTTACCCTCGCCACCGCAGCCGCACCCGCAGCCGCCGTCCGTGGACGGGACGGTGTTGGCGTCGACCAGCTTGAACATCTGACGGTCAGTCATGTCTTTTCCTTATCCTTCGGCCCGACGGGCCATTTCAGCGAACCTTACCCAGTGTAGGCATGCCTCAGCCGGCCGCGCGCGTTCACTTAATGAGGAACTCGGCCTCAACCTCGACGCTCACGTTGAGGGGCAGCGCGGCGACGCCGACGGCGCTGCGCGCGTGCTGGCTGCCGAAGATCTCGCCGAATAGCTCGGAGGCACCGTTGATGACGCCGGCCTGGCCGTAGAAGTCGGGGCGCGAGGACACGAAGCCCACGACCTTGACGACGCCCGCGAGGTTGTCGATGCCGCCCGCGACGGAGGCCGCCGCGGCCAGAGCGTTGAGGGCGCACACGCGCGCCGCGTCCTTGGCGTCCTCGGGGTCCGCGCCGTCCTCGCCGACCGCGCCGATGCACACGGGCTCGCCGTTCACGACGGGGATCTGGCCGGAGGTGCGCACGACGCCACGGTCGATGACGGCGGGCACGTACGCGGCGACCGGCGTGGCGACGGCGGGCAGTTCGAGGCCGAGCTCGGCGAGCTTCTCGGAGGGGAGCATGAGGGGTCCTTTCGTTCTTATTGACGAGGCCGGGGCCTCGTCCTCCTGTTCCAGTTTAGTTGCGCTGTTCCCGGGGGTGGTGAGCGAGGGTGCTGGCGTGAGATACCGGCCCAGGCCTCGTCGATGAGGAGCGAGCGCATGTATAGGCGTGCGCCCCCCGGGTCGACAAACACGCGGGGCGCACTACTGGGAAGCCTCAGCCCTGGGGCGCGGCCGGGGGCTGACCGCCCTGACCCGGACCGCCCGCCGGGGGCTGGCCACCCTGTCCTGGACCTCCGGACGGAGGCTGACCGCCGGCCGGGGGCTGTCCGCCCATCCCCATGCCGCCCTGGCCGGCGGTCGCCTCTGTGGCAGTGCCGTCGACGCTCACCGTGTAGGTGGAGCCGTTGGTCATGCCGGAGATCGAGTAGATGACGTTTCCGAAGGCCTTGGGCGAGGTGTAGGTGCCCAGGACGGAACCGGAGGAGTCCGTGATCGTCACGGTGGATCCAGCGGATCCGGAGGCGGCGGCGGAGATCCAGCCCTGGCCGTCGGTCGTGGTCGGCGTCTCCACCATCTCGCTCGTCGCGAAGGCGATGACCGTGCCACCCGTGATGCTCATGGCGCCATTGGAATCCAGGGCGCCGTTCGCGCCAGACGCCGGGCCGTAGACGGTCGTCGTGCCGCCGCTGATGGTCAGCGAGCCGTTGGAGTCGAGGCCGTCGCCGTTCGCGTTGACGGTCAGGGTGCCGCCGGTGATGGTGAGCTGCTCGCCGGTGTCTTCCATCGTGCCGCCGCCGTCAGCCATGCCACCGGGGCCCATCTGCTGGGTGGTCGTGGTGGTCGCGGAGTCCGAGCTGGACTCGGCGGCGGCCAGGCCGGCCTCGACCGTGATCGAGCCCGAGGCGTTGATGCCGTCGTCGCTCGAGGTCAGGTCGACGGTGCCGTCGGTGATCGTGATGAGTCCGCCCTCGAGGGCCTCGTTCGACTGCGTGACGGTCACGGTTGCGCCGTCCAGGACGGCCGCGACCTCGGTGTGCACGCCATCGTCGCCGGAGGCGGCGGTGATCGTGCCGGAGCTCAGGCGCAGCGCACCATTGGAGTGGATGGCGTCATCCCCGGCGTCGATGGTGGTCGAGCCGCCGTCGACGATGATGTAGGTCTGCGCCTTGATGCCCTTGGCCGAGCCCGAGGAGGGCTTGCCGGTCGAGGCGCCGCCGCCCGAGGTGATCGACAGGGTGCCGCCGGTGACGATCGCGTCCGTGTAAGCGTCGATACCGTCGCCGCCCGAGGTCAGGGTGACGGTGCCGTCCGCGATGTTGACGTAGCCCTTGGTGTCGTCGTTGTCCTGGTCGGACTTGAGGGCGTCGCCGCCGGAGGTCACGGTGACGGTGCCGCCGGCAACAGTCAGGGAGTCCTTGCCGCGCAGGCCGTCGTCCGAGGCGGTGGAGTTGATCGTGCCGCTCAGGACGTACAGGTCATCCTTGGAGGTGATCGCGTCCGACGCGCCGGAGGTCACGTTGAGGGTGCCCGAGCCGGTGATCGTCAGGTCCATATCGGCGTAGATCGCGGCGTTCGCGTCCTCGGTGCCGGTGTAGGTTCCGTCGGCGATCGTCGAGGTGCCCTCGAGGGACAGGACGAGGTCATCACCGCTGGTCGCCTCGATCGCGGTGCCCGTCGAGGAGATGATGGTCGCATTGTCGAGGATCAGGACGACCTGGTCCTCAGCTCCCGCGGCCACGACGACCTTGCCGGTGAAGGAGCCGCTGAGCTTGTAGACACCGGCCTTGGAGATGGTCAGCACACCGTCGCTCACGGACACGGCATCGGACGAGGAGGTCGCGGTCGTACCGCTGAGCGTCACGTCGACGGCGTCCGAGGCCTTCCAGTCGCTGTCCTTCACGTCGGAGGCCTTCGCGTTCGAGGCCAGGGCGTCGGCCGCGGTGGGCGGAGCGGTCGTGTCGCCGTTGGTTCCAGAGGCGGCGACGGCAGCGGTCGCGCTCGTCGCGGTGGAGCCGGAGGAGGCCACGCCCGAGGCACCGCAGGCACCCAGCGCCAGCGCTCCGACGAGGGCGATCGCGCCAATCGTCCGAGCGGGGGTCCAAAGTTTCTGAAGGGCTTTCATGTGTATGTCTCTTTCGTGTGCTTAAGGCTTGTATTTCTTATGCTCAGCGCTTTCGTTTCGCGTGCTGTCGAAACCGCGGGCGCCGGTGTGGCAAACCGGAGGGCCGGTGTGGCGTCGTCCGCCTGGTGTCCGCCTGCGCGTGGTGTCCATCTACTTGACGGCCACCTGCCCGGCGCCCGTCAGGCCGCCATCGCGAGGGGCGCCTCGCGGGTCAGCTCGGGGGCCTCGACATATTCGGGGAAGTAGCGGCGCAGCGTGCGACTCCACTTGTTCGCTGGCAGGTCGTGCATGGCGGCCATCGCGGTCCCGTACTTGGAGATTGTCGCGGGTCGCACGCCGCCCTCCCCCAGGAGGTGGTCGACGACCGAGGGGGTCGCACCCGACTTCGTTTCGATGATGACCAGGTCAGGTCGAGCGACCTCAGTGCCGTCCGTGCGCAGCGAGCGCCACGTCAGCTTCGTGTCCACCGTCGCGCGGCCCGCTCCACCAGGCAGCAGCAGGGTGTTGCGCTCGTACGATCCGGCCAGGACCGGCTCGAGGGCGGGCACCAGGTGACCGTACCCCGTCTTCTCAACCTTCCCGGCCACCCACGCGCGCGGCGCTCACCCGCGAGAGGAGCCCCAGCCTCGTCCCAAGAGATCGGCATACGCTTCTTAACGGTCACGCCGCGCGGGCCGCGGGTCTTGACCTCCAGGAAGGAAGCGCCGGACGAGAGGTAAGAGCGGGTGCGGACCTTGAAGCGGCGGCGGCGCTTGAGCGCGGTCAGCAGGTAGGAATCCATGTCGGGGGTGTCGTAGTAGGTGGACGCATAGCCCTGGGACACCTGGCCGTCGATTTGGAGGACCCTCGTGTCCTCAGGAGGCGGCTCAGGATCGCCGAGGCCGTGGCCGCGTCCAGCGCGTACTTGCGGTCCACTCGGGTCAGCATCGCCGCGCGCTTATTCAGTTCATCAAGGCCGATCCAGTCGAGGTCGGCGAGAATCGCATTCAGGGTGGCGTTCATGAGTCGTGTCCTTAGTTGTGGCGGTCTGCGGGGTGGCGGTGGTGTCGGTGTCTGCTGGCGGGCCGGGCTTGCGTGGCGGGCCGGCGGGTCAGGCGACCTTCGAGCGGACGTCCACCAGAGTCAGGTCGTTCACGAGGTCGAGCTTGACGACATTCACCGAGGCGACGGACGCGCCGAGGCGCTGCTCGAGGGCGGCCTTCAGCTCGGCGGGGTCGGCGATCGCACGGTCCAGCTGCACGGTCTGTGAGGTGTAGCGGCCGAAGACCAGCTTCGAATCACCGAAGGCCAGGGCCACGAGGATCAGGGCGATCAGGCCGCCCAGGAGCGGGGTCACCGCCGACGACATGCCCGTCAGCAGGCCGAGGGCCAGCGACGCGAAGTAGTAGGCGATTTCCGTCTGCGAGATCTGATCCGAACGCAGTCGGATGATCGAGAGAACACCGAAGAGGCCGAGGCCCAGGCCCGCGCTCACGGTCGAGTTCGCGAGGATGATCGTGACGGCGAGGACGCCGACATTCACTCCCAGGAACGCTGCGACCAGGTCAGCGCGGCGGTGCCGTGGGAAGTACAGGCCGAACACGAGGGCGGCCATGGCAACCAGGTCAATGGCGATCAGAATCAGGGCGGTCATTGGGATCTCCTTTTGTCGATACACCAATTTCCCCACGCGACCCTATGAAGACCCTATGAAGCTCTCATATTTCTCATATGACTTTTGGGAGTGTTGCTGTGAAGCTGTGAAACCCGGTGTTTGTATAGGCCTGGCTGCGCCGTGGGCGGCGGCTCGCCCGCGAGCCGTCCGCGCCGCGAGCTTCGCTCGGCGCGTCGACTCGTTGTCCGGCCAGGCCCCGCCACCGCCCACGGCGCAGCCAGGCCCTCCGGCCCCTCCGGCACCCTCCACACCTGTGGGGCCTGTTGTGTTGATGAGGATCCACATCATTGCTGAACCCACACCCAATTTCGCATGCAATTCCCCCGAGACTACTTCAAATCTTGAATTTAGATCGTTGGAATTGCAACGTTTTCAGACTTTGTTGAAACTTCTCCCAATCGAATTGCATGCGAGTTTTTCTAGTGACGAGCCCCGCGCCACCACCCACCGGCACCTCAGTCAGGCCCACCACACCACAGCCAGGCCACTCAAGCGGGAAAAAATTCTCCCAGCACGCTCAAAAGACCCCAAAATCAGCGCTTTTTCACCAGCAGGGCGAATTTTGTCACGGTCCGACCTATGGATCACCCCGCCGGACGCTACGCCCACAGCCCAAACCTTGCGCGGCGTTCACACACACCACAACGCCGGTGGCACACTGGCCACATGACTGACACCCCCGCACCCCGCACCCTCACGAACGAGCCGGCCCAGGCCTCGTCCCTCCCATCCCTGGCGATCACCGGCGCGTCCGGGAACGTCGGTGGCGCCGCCGCCCGACTGCTCGCCGAGCGCGGCCTGCCCCTGCGCCTGCTCGCGAACACGCCGTCGCGCGCGCCCGAGCTGCCGGGAGCCGTCGCGGTGAAGTGCTCGTACGAGGACACGCTCACGACGCGCGTCGCACTGGAAGGCGTTGACGTCCTCTTCATGGTGTCCGCGCCCGAGAGCGAGGACCGCCTGGCCAAGCACATCGCTTTCGTCGACGCGGCGGCGGCCTCCGGGGTGCGCCACATCGTGTACTTGTCGTTCATGAACGCGGCGCCCGACGCGACGTTTACGCTGGCGCGCACGCACTTCCACACGGAGGAGCGCATCAAGGCGTCGGGCATGACGTACACGTTCTTGCGCGATAACTTCTACGCGGACTTTTTCGTGGAGTTGCCGGACGAGGAGGGCCGCATCCTCGGGCCTGCGGGCGATGGGCGCGTCGGCGTGGTCGCACGCGAGGACGCGGGGCGCGTGGCCGCGGGGGTCCTGGCGGATCCGGGGCGCTACGAGAATCAGACCCTCGACGTGACGGGCCCCGAGGCCCTCACCCTCGACGAGATCGCCGCCATCCTCACCCGCATGCAGGGTCGGCCCGTCACCTACGTGCGCGAAACCGTCGAGGAGGCGTACGAGTCGCGCAAGAAGTGGCCGGCCGCCCAGTGGGAGTACGACTCGTGGGTGTCGACCTACACGTCGATCGCGCGCGGCGAGATGGACGTCATCTCCACGACGGTGCGCGACGTGACGGGCCGCGACCCGCTCACCTTCGAGGAGGTCGCCCGGGCCGCGCTCGCGTCAGGCCGCTGACTGTCGCGGTTGTGGCTTCGTTGACCTCGACTTCGCTTCTCTTCTCAAGGACGAGGCCGGGGTTGCCTCATGCGCTCATGCTTGCTGCCTCCGTCACACTCCTGGTAGCGTCGGAGCATGAACAACGAGCCCTTCTGTACTCTTCGGAGGCAGCCCGCCGGTGCACAGGTGGGGTGGTAAGCGTGGCTCGATCGCGACGTAGGGGGTTCGGCGGATTCCTCTCCAGCATCTTTTCCAATCGCACCGAGTCGCTCGTGGGTGAAGATAGATGGCGGCGCAACGAGTGGAAACGTGCACTAATTGGAACCGTCATCCTCGCTCTCGGGATAGCGATCGTTGAAGGAATCTATCGACTGACACACTATGGCGATTTTCGTTTCGCTGTCTATCTGGCTTCAATTCCGCTAGTAGCTGGGGTGCCCCAGGTGACATGCGACTCGATAGTTCCCTATCTGCGCCCCCATGTTCGATTCGTCAATGGCCGCGTTGTGATACAAGGTGAGCGTCTCACCAACATCGGATACCTCACTAGCTATGCGATCCTCTGCATGACCGTCGTAGGAGCACTCGTGCTCGGTTTCCTATCACATAACTTCAAGACAACTATCGGTATTGCGGTGGTAGCAGCATTTTTTGCCTATCATCTCTTTTCTGAGAATCCAATGGAAGACCTGAAAAACACCGTCAAAGATCGTTCAATGACAGCGTTATCCCCAGATAGCATCGACTTTCACGTGGCTCCTCATCTCTCGATCCATAAGTATCTGGAATCCGCCTATGATGGATGCGGCAGCGACGCCTCCTTCCGGTGGGACCAGAACGTGCGAATTTTCGATATCAACACCGACAAGCGTCATGTTGATCTATTTGCAGATCCGGACACGTACGACGGTCCATGGGGCTTGTGCTGCCGGACGATCGGCATCCCCTTCACCGGCCTCGACGCCCTTATCCAGCACTTCAACGAGCACCCCGAAGACCGTCCACTCCTGGCCACACCGGAAGGCGTCGACCTCGTCAACGACATCCTCGCGCAGGCCCGCGCAGCACTCACAACCCCACAAAGGAGCCACGCATGAGCACCAAGAAGCGCATCCTCGTGACGCTGATCGTCGCGGTCCTGGCCGCGATCGTCATCTTCCCGATGCTGCCCCTCGAATACCGCGATCGCGTCGTCGCGGTCCTCACTCACCCGCTGTACTACCTGGGCTTGGGTAACTGGTAGGACGAAGCCTCAGCACCCCGATATCACATACCAACACGGGTGGGGACCCCCAAACGGGAGCCCCCACCCATCTACAGCAGCATCACAACCTCAGTACGCCAGCCCCTTGGGTTGCTCGGCGAGCACCGCGAACCCCGGGTTGACGACCTCGAAGCCGTTGGCCTTGTAGGCCTCGTAGTCGAAGTTTTCGCATTCGTCATACCCGATGCGGTGGTACTCGTAGAAGCCCTCCCAGTCCTCGTACCCGGACCCCAGCGACGACTCGAGGAACGCGTCCGCCATGGCCATCGCGGTGCGCGGGGCGACGTAGAAGGCGCCCATGGCGAGCAGGTTCGCGTTGTTGGCGGCGGCGCAGCGGCGCGCGGCGGGCACGGATTCGCACACGGCGGCGTGTACGTGGGGGCACTTGGAGGCGGCGATGTGGATGCCCATGCCGGTGCCGCAGAACGCGAGGGCGCGTTCGAACTTACCTTCGGTGATCTGGGCACCGAGCGCGAAGCCGACGCGGTGATACATGGGCGCGGTGTCGGCGTCGGGCGTCAGGTCGGTGACGGTCCAGCCTCGCTCCTCGAGGTGGGCTTTGACGGCTTCCTTGAGGGGGTACCCGGCGAAGTCGGCGCCGACGACGACGTGCTTGTCTTTAACTGTCAGCATGCGCGTGTCCTTTCCTGAGTTTGCGCAGTTTGGAGAAGGAGAAGAGGCCCTCGTTCATGCAGATGACGAGCAGGAGCACGCCACCCCAGATGAGGGGCCTGTAGAAGTTGGAAATGTCGGGGAACATGTTCAGGCCGGAAGAGAGGACCTGGAGCATGAGGATGGACAGGAGGACCCCGCTCAGGCGCCCAGATCCGCCGTTGAGGGTTGACGCCGCCGAGGACGACGATGAGGACGGTGAGCAGCGTGTAGGAGGCGCCGTAGTCGGCTTTCGCGGAGTTGTAGTTCGCGAGCATGACGATGCCGGCCATGGCGGCCATGACGCCGGAGAGCACGTAGGTGCGGATCAGCAGGCTCTTGACTTTCAGGCCCGAGAAGCGCGCCGCGGTGTCGTTCGTGCCGAGCATGAGGATCGTGGTCCCAAAAGCCCGTGAAGGCGACGATGGCGCCGGCGACGGCCGCGCACACGAGGAACACGACGAGGGGGATGGGGACGAGGCCGGCCACCTTCCCCGTGAACACGGCTCCGAACGCTGCGGGGACGCCGGAGACGGGTTTGCCTTGGGTGAGGATGAGGGCGACGCCGCCGAAGAGCTCGAGGGTGCCGAGGGTGGCGAGGATGGGTGGGATCTTCAGGACCGCGACGAGCGTGCCGTTGATGAGCCCGCACACGACCCCGACCGCCAGGGCGACGCCCAGGGCGATGAGGGTGGCCATGCCCATCGCCGAGGGGGTGACGGCCGGGCCGAGCATGGAGCGCAGCGTGAGGGCCGCGCAGATTGAGGTGACGTTGGCGATGGCGACGACGGACAGGTCGATGCCGGCGGTGAACATGGTGAACATGACGCCCAGGCTCATGAGGCCAAATTCGGGGAATTGGACGGCCATCGACTGCCAGGTGCGCACGGCGAAGAAGGGGCCGGGGCGCACGGCGGCGAAGAAGATGAGCAGGAGGAGGAAGACGATGATCAGTCGCGTCATGTAGCTGTCCTTTTTGAGGAAAGCGAGGCGCGGGGAGGCGAGAAGCGTTGACATGTGGTCCTCCTAGTGTGCGTTGCGGCGGGCGCGCATGACCTGAAGCGCGGAGACGCCGGTTCCCACGATGATGAGCAGGCCCAGGGCGAAGCCCTGCCAGAACGTCGGGATTCCCATGAGGATCATGGAGTTTTGGACGATGACGATGAGCAGCGTGCCGAGCATGACGCCCGTCAGCGATCCCTTGCCGCCGGTGATCGCGGTGCCGCCCAGGACGACGGCCGCGATGACCATCATTTCCATGCCGAGCAGGTTGGTGGGGTGCATCTGTCCCATGGAGCAGGTGCGGACCATGCCGGCCAGGGCGGCGATGACGCCGACGAGGACGTAGAGCCAGAACTTGGTGGCGCGCACCTTGAAGCCGACGCGGGCGGCCGCGGACTCGTCGCCGCCGAGGGCGAAGAGGGAGCGTCCGAACATCGTGTAGCGGGTGACGAAGAAGGCCACCGCGACGACCGCGACGAGGATCAGGAAGGACACGGGCATGGAGGACTGCAGGCCGGAGCTTTCGTTGCGGGCGACGAAGAGGGACGCGGATCCGAAGGAGCGCATGGACTCGGGGATCGTGTTGATCTGCACGGATTTGAGCGCGCCCTGCATGACGCCGTTGAAGACGTTGGCGGTGCCCAGGGTGATGATCAGCGTGGGCACGGTCAGCCTGGAGGTGAAGATGCCGTTGAATGCGCCGAGGACTGCGCCGAGGGCGGCGGCGATTAGGAAGGGCACGATGACGGGCCCGTTCCACCCGTTGTCGACGAGGACTTTCGTGGTCACGTAGACCGCGAGGGAGGCCAACGCCGGGAAGGACACGTCGATCCCGCCGGAGACGAGGACGAGGTGGGCGGCGACGGCGAAGAGGCCGGGGACCACCATCGCGCCGGCCAGGTCGACGAGGTTGTTCGCCGTGTAGAACTGTCCGGAGCGCGCCTGGATGACGAGGGTGAGCGCGGCGATGACTAGGAACACCCAGAATTCGTTGGCGCGCAGGACTTTCGTGATGAGTCGGGGCATTAGTTTTCTCCCCCTTCGGTCGACGAGGCCGGGGCCTGGTCTTCGGACAGGAGCCGGGTCAGTTCGGCCTCGGTGAGGGTGTCGGGGTTGATCGGGTCGCTCAGGTGCCCGGCTCGCATGATGGCGATGGTCGAGCAGTTGGTGAGCACTTCGGCGATGTCGTCGGAGATGATGATGACGGCCATGCCTTGCGCGGCGAGTTCGCGCAGGATCGAGTGGATCGTGAATTTGGAACCGATGTCAACGCCGACGGTGGGGCCGTTGAGGATGAGGACGGAGGGCTTTGTGGCGAGCCACTTGGCCAACACGACCTTTTGCTGATTGCCGCCCGACAGGGTGTTGACGGCGTTGGCGGGGTCGGGGGTGACGACGTCGAGGCGTTTCACCCACTTCTTCTCTTCGTCGCGGATGGCTTTCTTGTCGATGAATCCGAGGGCCTTGGTGAAGGATTCCATTTCGGAGATCGTGATGTTTTCGCCGATCGAGCGCGAGAGGAAGAGGCCTTCGGTGAGTCGGTCTTCGGGGACGTAGGCGATGCCGGCTGCGATCGCGTCGCGCACGCCTCGCAGGGTGACGTCCTGGCCTTTGACGCGGATGCGCCCGGAGTCGAGGGGGAGCATCCCGAAGAGGGACATGGCGAGTTCGGTGCGTCCGGAGCCCAGCAGGCCGGTGATGCCGAGGATTTCGCCGGGTCGCACGCTCAGGGAGGCGTCGGCGAAGGCGCCGGCAACGGTTGCGCCCTCGACCTGGAGGATCGGGGCCTCGGTGATGTCGCCGGGCTGGTAGCGCTCCTCGTCGAAGTCGCGCCCGGTCATGTGGCGGGCGAAGCTGGCGCGGTCGAGCTCTTCCTTCGGACAGGTGATGACCTTGTGTCCGCTGCGCAGGATGGTGAAGCGCTGCGCGATTTCGAAGACTTCTTCGAGTTTGTGGGACACGAAAAGGATCGCGATGCCTCGCGATTGCAGGTCGGCGACGATGTCGAAGAGGGCGCGCACTTCCTTCTTAGTGAGGGCGGTCGTGGGCTCGTCCATGATGATGAGTTTCGCGTCGCCCATAAGCGCCCGACTGATAGCGACGAGCTGTTTGTCGGCGACGGAGAGGTTGCCGACGAGTTCGTCGAGGTCGACCTGGAAGCCGATTTTGGCGACGGCTTCGCGGGCAACTTCGCGCATGCGCGAGCGGTTGACGAGGCGGCGTCCGGCGGCGACTTCGCTGCCGAGCGCGATGTTCTCCATGACGGAGAGGTTGGGGAAGATGGAGAAGTCCTGGTAGATGACGCGTACGCCCGCGTCGATGGCGTCGGCGGGTGTCAGTCGCGTGAAGTCGCGGCCCCCGATGGAGACCGTGCCCTGTTCGGGGGTGTGGACTCCGGAGATGACTTTGATGAGGGTGGATTTGCCCGACCCGTTTTCTCCGGCGAGGCAGTGGATTTCTCCGGGCGCGATGTCGAGGTCGATGTCGACCAGGGCTCGCACGCCTGCGAAGGATTTGCTGACGTGTCGTACCGCCAGCACTGGGGTGTCCATGTGGTGTCCTTTCCGACGCGTGGTGCCGACCCGGGGCCACGGCCTCGTTCATTGGGACGAGGCCGTGGCACGCGGGTGGTCGTGTGCGGTGTATCGGTTAGAAGCCGAGGGAGTCGACGTTGTCCTTGGTGATCTGGATCCAGCCGTTGCCTTCGAGGACCTTGGTGGAGCCCTGCGAGAAGTGCATGGATTCGTATCCCTTGACGCCGAGGTTGACGCCGTCTTCGATCTTTTCACCGTTGAGGATCTTGGTGGCCAGGGATGCCATGGCGTAGCCGGCGTCCGCGGGGTCCCAGAGGGTCAGGGTCGACACGGAGCCGTCCTTGAGGATCTGCGCGTTGGCGGCGGGCATGCCGGTGCCTGCGGTGAAGACTTTGCCCTTGAGGCCGAGCTCTTCGATGGCGCGGGCGGTTCCGGGCGCGTCGAAGGAGGAGGTGCCGAGGATGCCCTTGACTTCGGGGTACTTCTTGAGGACTTCCTTGGCGGTCTGGTAGGCGGTTTCACCGTTGTCCTGGGATTCGACGCGGGGCTCGGCTTCGAGCAGCGTCATCTTGGGGTACTTCTCCTTCTGGTGGGCGACGGCGCCGTCTGCCCATTCGTTGTGGGAGGCGTTGGTGACGTGGCCGACCATGGTGGTGTAGACGCCTTCTTCACCCATGGCTTGGGCGAGGTTGTCCATGATGAACGCGCCGTATTCGCTGTTGTTGAAGGCTTCGATGTCGTACATCGTGTTCTGCTGGGAGGCGCCTTCGTGGGTGACGACGACGATGCCGGCGTCCATGGCCTGTTTGAGGACGGGTTCGATGGCTCCGGGGTCGACGGGGACGACGCAGATGGCGTCGACGCCTTGGGCGATGAGGTCTTGGATGACCTGGGCCTGCATGGTGGCGTCGGTTTCAGCGGGGCCCTTCTGGAAGGCGTTCATGCCGGTGTCTTCGGCGTACTTCTTGACGCCGGTTTCCATGCGGACGAACCAGGGGTTGGTGGCGTCCTTGGGGACGACGGCGATCGTGTAGTTGCCGTCTCCGCCGCCCTTCGCTGCGGGGCTGGACGAGGATTGTGCGGTGTCGCCGGGGGGTGCAGGCGCCGAGGGCGAGGGCGCATGCGGATGCGGCGACGAGGGCTGTAGCTGCGAGGCGGGGCTTCATAGGAGTCTCCTCTGTGTGGGTCAACGTCGGTGTTGAGGTTGTGGTTGTGCGGCGGCTCTGCGGGAGTGCGGCGGTGCCTGGCGTGTCCGTCTTCGTTGCTGGACCTGCCCTGCGGTGCCGCGTGTGCGGTGCTGCTGCGTGCCGGGTGCTCCCGTCCTTGGGGGCGCGTCGGCGTGCCCCAATCCTAGGACAAGCGGGTGGTGGCGTTCACTTTCCGGGTCCGTTTGGGACGAGGCCGGGGCGGGTTTTTGGAGTGTGTGTGGGCTGGTTTTGGGGGGATTTGTCAGACGTATGGGTTGGGACGTTAGTTCAGACAAATACGATCCGACACCGATTAAAGCGAACCACTCTGTTGCTTGCAGGAGCGGCGCACACCCGTGCGGTGATGTGGATCATAACTGCACATTTGTGCGATTGTGATCGCGGGCACGGGAGGATGTGCAGGCATGCGCACACACCCTCCCGCGGCTACGAATATCTAGCTCCTCTTGGCCGCTTCGACGACCTCGTACCACTCTCGCTCACTGAGGCCCCTTTGGCGTGCCACCATGTAGGCTGCCCTTTGATGCTCCTGACGATCCACCTCGAGTTCGCTTGGGTTCATCAGCCTGCCATATGCCCCTGCACCCGAAAAAGCAGCCGCAATCACAGGGATGACTAGCGTGAGGTTCATACTCAACTCGAGTTTCGATCCTTCTGCCGGCCTGAAGACGATTTCCGAGAGAGACGGCTGCCCAAACAGCCAATACATGGCGACAGTGATACCACAGCACAAGAGACACACCAATGCCGCAATTGCCGACGTCTTGCGCCGTGACTTCCGCTCCCGCGACACAATCGAGTCAGCCAACAGATACTCTTCGCCAAGCTCAGGCAGCGTCAGGGACGCCAACGTCTGTGTTCCGTTGATCTGATTGAGCGTTCCGTTCAGGTCCCCACCGAACTGAGCGATCTGGTTGCCATCTCCCTTGTTGGCAATTTTCTGAGACATCCTGTCCCCTCCTCTGGGTCACACTATCGACCGCCATGGTCGACAAACGACACGTTAAGGAGGGGCATGCTCATCTGCGTCCCGCAGCTGCGGAACCAGCACCGGCCAGGGCAACGACGTCTCGTCCACGCCTTTGCTCGCAGCAATCCCCTTGTATCCCCACCCACCACACCAGCTAGCTTGTATGTCGTAGATTACCCGCTATTCTTGGTCGCATGACTGCTGCGCGCGACGACGACTTCATGGCACTGCCCGGTATGGAAGCGGATTCCACCGCCCCGGCCTCCTCGAAGTCCGCACTGGATGCCCTGCTGGATGAGTACCGTGCGCGCGCGAAGAGCGAGTGCCTGGGCATCGTCTTCACGCCCGTCGAGGTCGTGGACTTCATCATCCACGGCGCGGACGACGCGATGCGCACGGCGTTTGGCCAGAGCCTGGGGGATCCCCGGGCGTGGCCATCATCGAAACTTTCCGAGCGGATTGGATACATTTCAGCGGCGAGTACCGGCTCGCGGCTTGATTGGTGCATTTCGGATAATGCTGGCGCAACGTGCATTCGATAGGAGATTAAAGGTATGGCGACAACGCGACAGCCTCTCAAGGCCGCTGAGATTCCTCTTGGGAAGCTCTTCTCAAACGACTTCGACTTCGTGATTCCGGAGTACCAGCGTCCCTATACCTGGGGTACTGACGAGACGATGCAACTGCTGTCTGACTTGCAGAGCGCTCTGGAGCGTGACACGGATGAGCCGTACTTCTTGGGGTCGGTAGTGCTCGTCAAGGAGGAAGGCGACACGAAGTCAGAGGTGATCGACGGTCAGCAGCGTTTGACGACGCTCTCGCTGATTCTGGGTGTCTTACGCGATCTGGTCGATAACCTGAACATGAGTCGAGCTATACATGAGTTGCTCGAGAAGCCAGCTGTCGAGTGGGATGATGACCAACCTGCGGCACCACGGCTTACCTTGCGGCCTCGTGACAAACGTTTCTTCAATGAGTACGTTCAAACAGTAGGTGGGACTGTGCAGCTGGTGGACATCAGCAACAACGTCACCGAGACTGATTCCCAACGAGCCATCCGAGACAACGCGAAGGCGTTGCGCTCTGAGCTTGAAGGCTGGGATCAAGAGCAACTGAAAGCCTTGTTCAAGATGATGGGCAAGAGAACGTTCATGGTCACCGTATCTACACCTGACTTGAACTCCGCCTATCGCATCTTCTCGGTGATGAACTCGCGTGGCATGCCCCTCGCTCCCTCCGACATTTTCAAGTCGCAGGTGATTGGTGCGATTCCTGATTCAGACAAGCAACATTACGCTGACTTGTGGGAGAAGCTCGAAGAAGACTTGGGGCGTGACGAGTTCGCAAATCTGTTCCTGTACATCCGAGCAGTCTTCAGCCAGACGCGTGCGGTTCGAAGCCTGCTGACTGAGTTCCCCGAACAGGTGCTGAACAGATACCTGCTCGCCAACGATGGTAGAGGCTTCATCAAAGAAGTTCTCGAACCGTATGCCCGCGCCGATGTGCGTCTGAACTCTGCTGACTTCGCAGGAGCTGACTGGGCTGGTGTCAACGCCTGGTTGAAGCGCCTCGGTCAGGTGGACAACGATGACTGGCGACCGGTTGCACTTTGGGCACTCAAACACCACGGTGACGATCCAGTTTCCTTGAGGCATTCCTGCAGAAACTGGAACGCCTGGCAGCAAGCATGTTGTTGCGCCGTTTGTACGCTACTCCGCGTGTGCAACGCTATATGGAGCTACTGAACCAGCTTGTTGAAGGTACCGGCCTTGACTCTCCCGCCTTTGAGCTGAGCGAGCGTGAGAAGGAAGAGAGTATCCATACGCTCGACGGTGAGCTATACACCTACACACGTATACGCAAGTACGTGCTGTTGCGGCTCGATTCTGCGCTTGCTAAAGATCCGGGTGCTTCATACGACCACAACTTGATCACGGTGGAGCATGTCCTCCCGCAAACGCCAAGTGAGGGGAGCGATTGGTTGCGGGACTTCACCGAGGATGAACGTGAGTATTGGACTCACCGCTTGGGGAACCTTCTGCTGTTGAACCGCAGGAAGAACTCGCAGGCGCAGAACTATGACTTCAAGAAGAAGAAGGAAGCGTACTTCACGTCCAGTTCGGGTGTCGCGGTCTTCGCGCTGACGACCCAGGTACTCAAAGAATCAGTGTGGACTCCTGAAGTGATCGAGAGGCGACAGGCTGACCTGAAAGCACTCCTCATCAAGGAATGGCAGCTCTCCTAACGTATTTCGAGAAGTCAGGTTACCCATCTTCAATCCAGTTGCACTCCCATCCCTGAATATGAAGGTGATCGTTCCGTCGGCAGCCACTTCGGCATGGTCGGTGAAGGTGTGCCAGAGGTAGGGCGTGAACTCGATCTTGCTCGGGTCTAGCTCGGCGATGTTGAGTTTGTAGTGCTGGTAGGCGTTGAGCCTGTTCTGCAGGTCGGTGATCTCCGCGAGGATGATGCCGTGCTGCCGGAGAAGGAGAATGAGTTTTTGGGAAAAGTCAGCGCCTTCTTCGCCTCCGGGCACCACAACACCAGCGGTTTGAACTGATGGACGCGCACAAGGCTTCCTACTCGATCGCTGTGATGGCTAAGGTTTTAGGGGTCACGCGCGCAGGCTATGACGCGTGGAAAACCGAGCGTCCCACAAGAGGTGAGCGTGCGCTGGTGCGGAGGCGTTTGGATGAGGCGGTGGCCTGGAAACACGAGGTGTCGGGTGGCACGTATGGGGCTCCTCGCATCCGTCATGCTCTCATGCGTGCGGGTGTGGATGTGGGGGTGCGGGCGGTTGTCGCTTCGATGCGCCGCCTGGGCCTGACAGGCCTGAACACGCGCCCGCGCCTGGCCAGGCGCGGCGGACGGGGTCCAGTTGCCCATGAGGATCACTGCGCCCGCCAGTGGGATCAAGGTGGCCTGGAGTGGGTGTGGGTCACGGATTTCACCTACCTGCGCTGCGCCCAAGGCTGGGTCTACCTGTGCGCCGTGCGCGATGCGCACTCGCGTAGAGTCCTGGGATACGCCATGGGCGAGCAGCAAAGCACCGACCTGGTCATCACCGCACTCGACATGGCCGCCGCCACCCGTGGCACCTTCCCCGCAGGGGTCGTGTTGCATGCTGATCGGGGAACACAGTTCACCTCCCAGAAACTGGCCGCCTACATGCGCGCCACGAACGTGCCCGTCCCCGTGAAGGACTCGCACAAGCGAGCGGATTGAATACAAGGGGGGCGTATCAACGGCAGTTGGCCGAATCCTGGAGATACGGCGAGAACCGCGCGGTTTCGGGGCAAAAGCGCTCGTGGGAGTTGTTGACCGCCAAGAGACTGTGCCGCCCCTCCGATGCTTCAGCGTTGAGCAGTCCGTCGCCAAGGTATTGCCTGCACCAACGAAGCCAGTGCCAACGGGCATTCCGCCAAAAGGTGTTCGTCGCGCCAAATGGTTCCGCGAGGTCACTGTCTCAGCCCTTCGGGCAGTAACAGGTTTAGTTCGTCTCGACTGAACTCTCTCAGTCCTTCCTTCTGGAGTCGATCACGCGCAATGTTAAAGCTCTTGTTATCTGTCCTGGGAATGGATGTATAGATCGATTTGGTTTGTTCCACAAGCCTGTCTCTTTCCTTGCGGACTTCCTCATCACTCATCAAGTTGAAGTCAGTCAAACAAGCCAAGTACTGCCGCTGGAGATACCAAAGTTGATCGGCAGCCTTCTGATGGTTCGCTATTTGCGTTCCCAGTTCGAACCGAAAGCTATACGAGTTAAGCGCAAGGAGCGCGAAAGTGAGTAGTCCCGTAGCTACCGTCGCCCATTGCTGCTGCGTCACAAAGATACCAACGATGCCAGCAGTTGAAGCCGCAGAAAGAATGATTTGGAAAGTCTTGATTCTCCACTCCGAGCGCGCAAGCCTCGTACGCTGTTCTTCCTGCGCGGCGTGAGTGTTAGACCACATTCCCATACTCGTTCTCGAGCTGGGAATACAGTCTGTCGCGTTCAGGACTTCGGGAATCGGTCATCGAAGATCAGCCTCCAAAACTCTGTTGCTTGGCATGTGTCCGTCGCATCGATCGCAGTCTTGGCATTGTCCGCGTAAAGCGCTAGAAGATCCACCATAGGAGGTGGAGCAAATGTGTCAATTCGTCGACGTGTACCCGGAGCTACAACAACGCCACCACGGGCAAACTCGTTCTTCCAGTATTCGAAGAAGTCTCTGGTGTGCCAGTCGAAATATAGGTATGGCAGGTTGTCAGCCCACTGGCTCTGTTCCCAGTATTCGAACGCCATTGCGTCCAGTGCCTGCCCGCTGAAGTACTGCCCCTGTTTGTTCCACGCCCTAAGCATCCGGCAGAACTTCTTCAGGCCACCTGGGTGATCCTTGCTCAGGCCATTGAACACTTCCAGCTCACGGCGCGGGTTCATTGTTGGCCAAGAGCCGCCGTCATGCGTGTCTGGGTAACGGTACGTGCCGGGCGTTTCTGCCCGAAACACGGGGACTATCTCGAATCGAACTCCATCTGTGAACTCGGCGACGACGACTTGTCCGTCCCCACGCAGCTTGGTTTGGGGATAGGTCGCACTGAGACTTCGTTTTACCTTTTGGAGTAGCTCGGAGGGCCCGTTCCCACCAAACAGGGATCGCGCCCAAGCATTGTTGTATTCACCGGGCGGTAGCTCCACGAGAATATCGATATCACTCGTCGAGATCGCTGTACCGCGACCATATGAACCGGCGTACCAGGAGTGATCTGTTTCTGAGGACGTTCCCCAGAAGTCCACATTGATGCGCCGCGTGATGGCATGGTATCGATTGCGCACCGCACTGACTGTCGCCGGAGTCATGCGGAGATTCGCTTCGAATTGTCGAAACAATCGGTTTTCGTCACCCATCGCCTTCTCGCCTCCTGGCAGTAGTCGCTGGTGAGCAGAGTATCTGCGCAACGCCCACCCATACCGCTTCAGGCAGTGCAGTCTGATCTTCGAAAACCGAACTTCGCGTCATCTCAGCTGGTGTGAGGACAAGCTCCTTGAAACAACGAAAGCCCCGGATATGAACTTTAGTGATCACGACACCAGCTCCTCTATGCTTCGCACCAGGGGCTGTACTCGGTCAAGCTTCGCAACAATGCGTTCTTGCTCAGCCGCAGGCGGCAGAGGGATCCGAACCCCATAGAGGATCTTATTACTGAGGTTTGCAATGTTTGTCGTTTGAGTCGACTTCTCGGCGAATGCACCGCCAAGAAACAGCGTTCGTAGGACTGTATGAAGATATCGAGTGGCAGCGGGTCGGCTATCCATCGCACGAGCAACAGTTAAGAACCCGCCGAATGTGCGCTCATGAGCCTCATCCCAGTAGATCGATTTTCCTACTAACGCGGTTGAGTTTGCTGTTGACAAGATGGCATCGCCGCGAGATAGATACTGATCGGAGCGCTTAACGAACGAGGCGTCTACGAACACATCAGCGCTGTCTGAATACCTACTTTGCACCGACCCTGTGGTCAGACACCGGACAGCCCCAGTAAACGATTCCTTGTGTTTCGCTGACGCCGGGAAGGTGATCCCACGAATCAGTGTGACAATCTCGCCCAAAGCGGGGTACGCCCACGTCCCTGGCAGTTCGAAGGGTTCGTCTGCTTTGTACACTGGCGACAGTGGTTTCTGCTTTTTGATTTTGCCCTCCTTTTCGAGTTGGTGGCGTTCGGTTTTGATGGTTTCGAGGAGTTCTGCAGCGGTGCCGTCTTCGGGGAGTTGCTTGGTGAGTTTGCCGCTGATGGCCGCTTGAAGGATCGCACGTTCGATTGCTTTCGCGAATTTGCGATCCAGATACTCTCGGTCACTCTCAAGTTCAGCAAGTTGGTCAATGAGCGGCAGAACCTCGTCAAGCTTGGCGACAATCCGCTCCTGCTCGGCAAGCGGTGGGATGGGAAGAGGCAGCTCAAGGATGGTTCCCAAATTAAGTTCTTGCTGCTTGGTGGTTCCGCTTGTCAGGTCGTCCATGTTCTGCTGAATGTGCGGCGACGAGATAAAGGTGTCGATGAACCGGGGAAGTACCTCTGGAAAGGTTCGTATGACTGTAACGTGCGAATCTGCAGCCATCTTGCCGAAGTCACCTGACTCTGGCAAGACGGTTGACCGACCGACTGTGCCGGTGCCTGTTGAATTCCAAAGAATGTCGCCCGCACTCAGAATCCGATCCTGTGGAAGCGCAGCGAACGCCTCGGACGCATACGGGCGTGCCAGCGCAGGGTCGAATCCTGTCCAGCGCACACACTTCTGAGAGACCGCCAAATACGGGGAGACATCGGCATACGTTGGGGACTTGCCTCGTTGCGCGTACCTCGCGGCCTCCCCGAAACGCGCCCATACCCAATTGGAAGGTATCGGGAATGGCTGATCTTCATCCGTGATGGGTGGAAGTGGCTTCTGCTTCTTGAGTTTCTTCGCTTGACCAGTGCGGCGCGTTTTGCCTTAATCTGTTCAAGGAGTTCTGTGGCGGTACCATCTTCTGGTCGTTGGTCGGTGAGTTTGCCGCTGATGGCGGCTTGGAGGATGGCAGCGCGGAGGCGGTCGGCGATCATTCGGTCACCGCCAGGAGCGCTTCAATTTGGGCGATCTTGGCATCGATTTGCGCGTCGAGTTCGGCTCGTTTGGTCTTGTAATCAGCGATTGTTTCTTCTGGGCTGAGCACGACGGTTGTTTGTTGCGGGAAGCCGCAGAGATCAAGGTTGTAACCGCCCTCGATAAGTTGATCGGCGGTGAACCGCTGGGCCTTGGGGTTGCCGTCAGCGTCTTCGATCTCTCGGCGATCCATCCACCACTCAGCGGCGTCGGCCAGGTGTTCCCTCAGCATTGGTCTGGTCTTGGAGAACGCTTTGTAGCCTTCGGGGAGGTCTACTCGGTAGTACCAGGTCTCCTTGGTTGTACCGGTGTTGTCGAAGAACAGGAGGTTGGTGGCGATTGAGGTGTAGGGCGAGAACACAGAGCCCGGCAGGCGGATGATGGTGTGGAGGTTGAACTCCTTGAGGAGCCGTTCCTTCAGTGCGAGTTTTGCGCCGTCGTTGCCGAAGAGGAACCCGTCGGGCAGTACGACCCCGGCTCTTCCGTGTCGTTTGAGCCGGTAGGTGATGAGCGCGATGAATAAGTCTGCGGTTTCAGAGGAACGGAAGGCTTGCGGGAAGTTCGCTTTGACCGATTCTTGCTCTGTGCCGCCGTAGGGCGGGTTCATGGTGACGACGTCGAACTTCTCGCTGTCTTTGAAGTCGCGCACGTTGCGTTCGAGTGAGTTGCCGTGAATGAACTGGGGCTGGTCGACGTCGTGTAACAGTAGGTTGGTCACGCCAAGTAGGTACGGCATTGGCTTCTTCTCAATGCCGTAAACGCTGGAGCGATATGCCTCGCGGTCTTCGACGCTTTCGACCTGTTCGTCGAGGTGTTTGAGCGTTGAGGGTGAGGAACCCGGCTGTTCCGGCTGCGAAGTCCGCGACAGTCTCTCCGAGCCTGGGGTTGATCATTTCGATCATGAAGTCGGTGACCGCGCGCGGCGTGTAGTACTCACCTGAGCTGCCCGCGCTTTGGAGTTCTTTCAGCAAGGTCTCGTAGATCTCGCCGAAAGCATGCCGATCTGTATAGTCCTCGAAGTCAATCTCGTCGATCAGGTTAACGAGTTGACGGATGAGAATGCCGTCCTTCATGTACTGGTTCGAATCCTCGAACACTGCCCGAACCACGGATTGACTGAGCGGCGTCGATGCGGTGATCGGCAGCGATTTGAGGACTGGGAAGAGTTCAGTGTTGAGGAACGTCAGCAGTTCCTCACCGGTCTTGGAGCGTCCGTCTTTTCGGTCGGGCGCCCAAGATCGCCAGCGGAGATGTTTGGGGATGATCGACTGGTAGGCGGGGTTGTGGAACTCCCAGTCGGCTTCTTTCGCGTCGTAGACCTTGAGGAACAACAGCCAGGTGAGTTGGGCGATGCGTTGGGCGTCGCCGTCGACCCCGGCGTCTCCGCGCATGATCTTGCGGGAGGTTGAGATGAACGAGTTCAGGCTCATTAGCTACTTGTGCTCCTTATGCAGCTTCGTAGAGGGCATCTTCGAGTTCACGAATGGCCTGGAGGTAGGCATCGCGTCCTCCGAAGAGGCGGGCAATCTTCTGCGGTGACCCGTACTGGGTGAATGGGTCAACGCTGAGGACTCTGGTTGTTTCGATTTCAGATATACCGATATCTGCGTACTTATCCAAGAGCGCTTCCAACACTTCGCGGCACGCGTCCGAGTATTTGTGGAGGTAACCACGCTTCTTGACATGATCGATACGCTCTTGTTTGGTCAGTGGAGGCTTGTCGAAGGCAACGTGGAGGATCAGGTCGAAATCGTCAACGTCGAAGAACCTACCGTCAGCTTCTTCGCGTATCGCCTCAAGGAAGACGCCACGGCTGCTGAGCTGGCCAATGAGTTCGTCCTTTCGCTCGGCCTGCGACCAAGCGGTAAGGAACGAGTCGAGGCTGGAGTACGTGTTCAGCAATGACCGCTTCGAGAAGTCGCGGATCGATTCGGTCATGAGTTTGCCGGTGACGGGATCGACGTACTGGACACGCTCGTTGAGCAGTTTGACTTCGACACCGCGAACTCGCACCTTGCCTTGCTTTCAGGGGCTGGGTCGTCGATCCAAGGCGGATCACAGATGATCACATCATCTGGGCCGAAGTCCTCGATGTCATCTTCAGACCCGGGGTCTTCCACGGTTTCGTCATCTTCTGGCCATTCGGGTTCGGGGATCTCGCCGTCATCTCCAGGCTCAGGCAAAGGCATGTCTATGCTGCCTGCTGGGTTACCGTCGAAATCCGGGTCAGCGAAGAGTCGGGTCGATCCACGGAAGTCCATGATCGTGAAGAACTCTTTGCCATGCTCAGGATCGAGCCGGGTGCCGCGTCCGACGATCTGTTTGAACTCCGTCATCGACCCAATGTTGGACTCCAAGACGATGAGCTTGATCGTTTTGACGTTGACGCCTGTGGTGAGCAGTTTCGATGTGGTCACCAGTGTCGGGTACTGCTCGTTGACGTCAGCGAAGTTATCAAGCTGACCCTTGCCTTCTTTATCATCTCCGGTGATCTTCATGACGTACCGGTAGTCCTCAATGACCCGTTCAAGGTTCTCGTTCGCTAGGGCTTGGCGCATTCGTTCAGCATGCTCAATATCGACGCAGAAGACGATGGTCTTCGAATCAGTGCCGTACTTCTCCAGCCAGGACGTCACGTACTTGGCGACCATCTGGGTGCGCTCATCAATGATGAGGTTACGGTCGTAATCCTTGACATTGTACTCGCGATCCTCAACTTCGTTGCCATCAACGTCGACTTGCCCCTCGAACGGTCGCCAGTTCTCCAAGTCGACGTCCAAGCCAACACGGATCACCTTATACGGAGCGAGGAAGCCATCCTCGATTCCCTGTTTCAAACTGTAGGTGTAGACAGGCTCACCAAAGTAGTCAATGTTCGACACTTCCTTGGTTTCTTTCGGTGTTGCCGTCATACCAATGTGGATGGCGCTAGAGAAATAGTCGAGGACACGTCGCCACAGCGATTCTTCGCGTGCCGATCCACGGTGACACTCGTCAATGATGACGAGGTCAAAGAACTCTGGTTTGAACTGCCGGAATGGTTCTTCACCCTCCTCACCAGCGAGCTGTTGATACAGGCTCATGTAAACCTCGTAAGAGGAATCCAAGTGCTTGCCTTTGACCTTGGTGATGCGGCCAGAGAGTGGCTCGAAGTCGCCGGTGATGGTCTGATCGATCAGCACGTTGCGGTCGGCAAGGTACAGTACCCGTTTCACTGTTCCAGCTTTGAGGAGCCGCCAAATAATCTGAAAGGCCGTAAATGTCTTGCCGGTGCCGGTGGCCATCACCAGGAGTAGACGGCGGTCGCCGTGTGCGATGGCTTCCAGCGTGCGGTCTACCGCTACCTGCTGGTAATAGCGAGCTTCTTGTGGTTTGAACGGGTCAACATGGTATGGCTCAGCGATCAGTGCCTCACCCTGAGCGTCAAGTCCTTTGCCAACCAGATAGCGTTGCCACAACTCATCCTCGGTAGGGAACTCATCCAAGCCGATCTCTCGCTCAACGCCGGTGAAGAAGTCGTGCTCGATGAAGCCCTTGCCGTTTGACGAGTAGGCGAACGGGGCGTCAAGCTTCGCGGCATAACCTAGTGCCTGCTGCAGACCCGCACGGACAGTGTGCTCCATATCCTTGGCTTCAACAACCGCAAGCGGCTTACGCGACTTCGAACCAAGCAGCACGTAATCCGCTTTGCTGATCTCGCCCCGTTTGGTCTTGGTACCTTGAACAATGACTTGGCCAGGAGCGATGACAAGCTCCATACGAAGTTGCTCTTTACGCCAACCAGCCGTCTCTGTGATCGCAGGTGTAATGAACCTGAGCTTGACATCCTCTTCAGTGAGCTTTGACATTGCTCTCCTCCTCCATGTCATCGACAATCTCCGCGATATTGATCAGATCATGGACCGGCGCTTCGACGAGCTTCCTTCACAACAAATTGTAGCGGGTTCTCGTCATTACTCCTCTGCTTCTTGATCGTCTACCTTCTTGTTCCATCGCCGATTGGAGGGAGCGAAGCCCACGCGTCAGTGACTAACTAGTGGTGGTGAGGCCTGAGAACCTCACCGCCACTGTCATATGTCGGTATATTCGGCGGTCGGTTTCGTACAACGGCAGTACGGTGTCCGGTATTCGCAGCCAAAGGTCTGTCTGCACACAACGAACAGGAGTACCCACGCGGCTACGCAGACTCCTTAGTCGCATTGTCGTAACCGATCTGCCAAAACCCCATATCGAGCAGCTTCATCTGCGGATAGGTGAGGTCGCCGACCCGCATTCCTCGCCGCGCTTCCTCGAGGCGGTCGTTGTGGGCCTCGTAAAAATCCGCGAGTTCGCGGAGGGATTTCTCTTTATAACTGTTGTGTTCTAGTCCTAGATACTTCGCCCCATCCTGAAAGAACCTGTCGTACGCGGGCACGCACCCGAGCGTTCCCATGAGGATTTTCGTGATGAGAACCGGCGACACAGAAGACGCAACCTTACGCCCTGCAACCTCATCGCGGATCGGCTCGAAATGGGCGGCGATACGCTCGTTTACCTCCGTGAGCCTCGCCTGAACCTCGTCCTCCCGCAGACCCACACAGGCGACCCCAAATAGGCAGTCGTATTCAGGCTTCAGGACCTCCTCGACAACGGGCGACAGCACCTTGTAGTCCTTCTGAAGCAGGAAGGACGAACCCCTGTACATTCCCCAGCTCGCCAGGTAGAAGGCGAGGTGCAGGCTCAAATAGTCGCAGTCCGGGGAGGGGTCGGTCCGCGCATCTCGAAACACGCGATAGCAATGCTCCCACGACCTCGAGCGCCCATTCTCATTCGCGCACGCGTCGTCGTAGAAGGCCTGCGCAGCGTCAATCAACTCATCGATCGCGTCCATGTGCTCCCTCGCTCATCTGACCTTCAACATTGAAATCAGGCCCCGAGCGATGAACTCCGAACCACCCTTCGGACTCGAATCATAGTCACAGCTAGTATTCCCACCGGGAAAACCCACAACGTGTCGCACCGCATCCTCATAACGGGCGACTCCCTGAGGCGCCGTCACAACTAGCCGGATACATCTCGGCGAGCCTAGTACCCTCGCGCCCACTCTCGGAGCGCCGCTTCGACGGCCTCGGAGGCATTGTCGTACCCGTCGTAGGTTGCGCGCAGCATCGCCGCCTCGTACACGTCCTCATCGATGTGCACCGTGAACTCGACGACCGGTACTCGAGGGCGACAAGCTCCACCGCATCCTGTTTCTCACCCCGCCTCGACCCGACCGTGAAGCCGTTTTCTTCCGCCCACCGCCGGATTTCGGCATTCTGTTCCGCCAAGCTCTTATCGTCTCGCTTCGTCATAGTCGTATGTGTACACGAGGGCGTGGTCCCTGTCCTCGCAGAGGCCCACCACCGCCTCTTCGACTTAACCCAATTGACGAGGCACCTACCCCCCTCGGCCCTCATCGTCGCGCCTGTTCGGCGCAGGCTGCTGACCCCACATTGGGGCGTTTCACGTGAAACAACTGGCGGTCAGCGGGCGCTCCGACCCCAGGAGTCTTCAACGCGCGCTCGTTGATCCCACTCGGACGCGTGACTGACGCGGCGTGAATTCGCGCCATTTTGTGCCTTATCGACATCAGTGTCCCGATAATGGTCCACAGTTTCATCTGTAGGTCACGCGTGTGCAGAGAGCTCAGAAAGACGTTTGACAAGTTCAGACAGGAGAAGCTCACAACGAATGCACATCTGTGCCGCCGATCATCATAAATCGGGAGGATGTGCGTGATGGTTGCGCAGCATTCTTAATATTTCGTGCTGGTTCTGCGCGTACCCTGAAACAGTAGGGCGCGCTCCCAACGACGGGGGCACGCTGCAGGGCACCTCACCGTGGAGAGTACAACGCCATGACAGTTCCACCATTATTCGACCACCTCGACACCGAGGACGATGATCAACTACGACGCGACGCCGCGCTACAGGACGCGGGCTTCGAGGCCACAGCCGAGCCGGGGGTTGATGACGACGCCCGCCCCGCAGGGGCCCATCCCCGGCTTCGGGCCTGGCTGCACGTCGAGCCGTTCTATTGGACGATGCGCGTGGTCTACGTGTGCCTCGCCGCCGGGGCAGTCTTTGCCGTCTACATCAACGGCGTCGCCGAAGGATGGTGGCACGCGTGGGGTGAAAAACCCAGCGTCGCGGCCACAACCCCCGCCGTGAACCCCACTCCAACCTCCTCGGCCTCGAGCGGCCCACCAATGTCAGGCGGCTACCAGATCGGCCCCGACGGCATCCTCGTACGCCCCGCCCAATACGCCGCAGACACCTACACCAAACCCGAGTTACCCAACGAAGCAAAGGAAAACACCGAACGAGGAGCAGAGCTTGCAGCAGAGTACGTCGTCGAGACACTCACCTACGCGTGGAACACCGGCGATACTCAGCCATTCGCCGACATGACGGAACCGGGAGAAGTCTTCCGCGAAACATACATTGACAGCGTCAACAGGCTATACGCGCACGGCTGGATGTACGACAACAAAGCCACCGTGACAAACATTGTCGCAGTCGATCCCATCACTGACCAAAACTCGGATGCTCAGCCCAATACAATCCTTGTACTTTTCGACGTGACAACGAGTAACGGCACGTCATGTGTCGACCAGCGAGTCATTGTCAGTGAGAGCGATTTCAATGTCAGCCTCGGCCTCTTCATGACGTGGAAGGACGGACACTGGATCACAACAGGAGGGGACGTGTCGCGAGATGACCAGGAGTAGATTCGCAATCCCCTGTGCGGCAATTCTTGCGGTGACAGCACTCTCCACTGTCCCTAGCCCGGCGATAGCAGACGGCGATCCCACCCCCGCTGAATCATGCGCCAGTACTGGCGGCTTCGAAACAGGATTTTGCACTGACGCACACAACGACTCCGTAGCAACGGCAGCGAACCGACGTCGTCAGCACAAAACACCCGGGAGTCAGCCAGCTGGTGCTTCTTCTCTCAATGATCAGCGAGCCCAGCAAACAGCAGAACAAACCACCAGCTCTGAGGCTCCACAGGGATGGAGCTGGGACCTCTGCGTCCTCAAGTCCATCGGCAAAGAAGCAAACAGCCGTATCCCGTCTGACTATGAATGCACTCCTGCTTCACCCGATAGCAGCGCTGCCTATAAAGCTCCGGACATACGCCCACAACAGAAGAAATTCTGTATGCCGCCGCAGCCGTCATCCACGCTGACGGTGCTGGTTTGCGCAAGCGTCCCAATGGCGTCTCGTACACGAATAAGTACGTCCCCACGCTCGTGTCGGTGACCAACCCGAGGCAGACTCACGTCATCAACCTATTGGGACACGACATCACCATCACGTTGAAAGCCACCAGCTACGAATGGGACTGGGGCGACGGCACCCCACACACCATCACCGCCTACCACGGAATGGCCTTCGAAAAGGGCATGGACCCCAACAAGGACCCTAGGCTCATCCGCCACTACTACACCCCGCCCAACGGGTGGCGCTCGCGCTTTGACGGACCCTACCCCGACGCCACCCGCACCATCACGCTCACCACCACCTGGGCAGGTACGGCCACCAACCCCTTCACCGGCGAGACCCAGACCATCAACGGCCTCGTCACCACCAAAGAAACAACCGGCCCCTTCTACCTCGACCACCTCACCGTCTCCAACACCGACACCTGGGAAGAAAAACAAGGCCACTAAGCGAGTGATGCACCATGAGTACGAAACCCTCCAACATCGGCCGGTGGATCGGCGCAGTGATCGCCGCCATCGTCCTCGTCGCAGTATCGTTCGTGGGATTCCGCGCGTTTAACGCTCGTGCCCACGCCAACGCCGAGCTTCAGTCCGGGGCACAGTCACCCCAGTCTGACAGCGTCGGACAATCGGGCACCCAATCAGGAGACGCCCCTCAATCCGCAGAACCGACACCCGTTGACGTCCCGAAACCCACTCCCCCGCCAAACCTCTACGCGGGCGGCCAAATTGGTGCCCAAGCGACATCACAGTGGTACGTCGACCTGTGGGCATATGCGTTCAATACCGGAGACACAGAAGACTTCATGAAGGTATGTCAGTTGAGGGCTACTGCGATACATTTGCACACGACCTGGAACGCATGCATACAGATGCATATCTCATCAAGCCGCTCACCAATCAGTATCTTCAAACAAATAAGATATACGAGTGTTCACTCCAAAAGGCAGGCACTGAAGGAATTTGTGTCGAATTCACATTTTTGCAAACACCGGCGGTATTCCGCTACCTAACAGAGGAAAAGGCGTCAGAACAATACGACACCATAAGCACAGTAACCGGCGAAGAAATCAACAACGAACAAACACTCTTTCGTGTCCTATTTCTTGAAGAGCGGGGTGATACATGGGTCGTCACCCACATCTGGGATCACTAATGACCACCGGGAATCAATATCCGCCGAGAGCGACAGTCCGCAGAGTCAATTCTCGTTGTTGATGCTGACAATACAGATGTGTCACCACGACTCCTGAATTCCATATGCTGGTGCCCCAGCCCACCACCGTGGACTGGGGCCTCCCCGTCAATGTTTCACGTGAAACAATCGCCAGATGCGCGCCAGAGCGCGCGCCAGGCCACGCGCGCCTCACTTTCGGTGGTAGCGCGGACTCGTGCCCAGGTGCGTCGGGTAGACGTTCAGGTCATCCTCCAGCTTCGACTCGTCGAGGCCGCGATACGTGTACGAACTATCGTTCACAATCTCCGTGGGATCCACGACGCCATCCGCGTACTGCTGGACCTCCTCCGGCGTCGGACTCGACCCACCCTGCTTCTGCGCCAACGGATTCTCATCGGGGAACTGCGACGGATCCGTATTCAACATCGCGCCCGGATCAATGCCACCAAACCCGGCGTACTTGTTCCACCCGTGATCAGGATTCAAGCCCGTCTTCACCAGCAACTGCAGCAGCTGATTACTGGTCGCCTGAGGCCACCGCTGCTTCGCCAACGCCAGAAAGCCCGCGACGATCGGCGAGGCGACCGACGTTCCAAAGACAGAATCACTGGCACCCGTTTGCAAATTACGAAACAAGACGGGCCCGCCAATCGATGTCGTCACCACGCCCTCGCCCCACGAGGAGTAGTCCTGCCGAGCCCCATCCGTACTAATCGCTGTCACACCGACAACGCCCGACCATTTTGACATCGACAGAGCATCATTATTCTTACCGTCATTACCAGCAGCCGCGACAATAATCACTCCACTCGACATCGCGCGAGCAACGGTCCATTTCATCGAGTCACTACCATCCTCGCTGGAAGCAGACAGGTTGATGATCTGGGCACCATCATTCATCGCCTGATTGAATAACCAGACGCCTTCCGACCGCATGGCATTGCCAGAATCAAGGCAATCTTGTCCGGGTGTATCACCATTTGCCCCAAGATTCATTTGATAGGCAAGGAGCGTTGCATTTGGTGCAATACCGTAAGCCGACGATACGAGGATTGATGCAACACCCGTGCCGTGGTTTTCCACCACCGGTGTTGAATTGATCGTGCACGGAATTTTTACCGTGATATCCGCACCAGCGAGCTCAGGGACGGACGTATCCACCTTTCCGTCGATCATCGCGATCGTCACGCCCTTCCCCCCGTGTACCCCTTCGCGCGCGCCCGATCGAGGCCGTAGTACGAGAAGTACGACTGATCGGCCGCGGTGATCGTGTCGGCTGCATGCGCGGGGGCAGCGGGAATCGACACGATGCCCGCCGCGAGCGCACCCACGGCAGCCACGGCGACACAGTTCCTTGCGCGCACTCGTCGTTTCTTCTGCGGCCTCACCATTGGCGCGGATCCCACCCATCGTCTCGAATCGGAGCGGGTGTAATGTCCTTCTCCGTCCCGTATGTCTGCGACATCGGATTCACGTATCCTTCCGGCAACTCATCCTCGTCCTCCACGCGGAAAGGCGTGTACTTGCGACGCTTCGCCTTCTCATTGCCCTTGCCCTGGCCAGCGCCCGCACCAGCACCGCCGCCCATGAAGCCACTAGTTCCCTGAGTTCCCGCTTTCCCGGAGCCAGCGGCACCAACACCGGCACCCGCTCCACGGGTGCCATCGGCTCCGACGATACCAGAGAGTCCTCCGGTACCAGAGGGCGCCTTGTAGGTCCCGTAGCCCGGACCGGAGTAGATCCCGCGCGCAGCGCGGACATGCCACTCACGTTGCCTGCCATTCCTCCTCGCCCGAGGATACCCGCAGCACCGCGACCAAGAGCACTCGCCGACGAGCCGAGGCCTCCTGCCATGCGGGCGGCGCCGCGCATGCCCAGAGCTCCCGCGCCCAGCACGCCAGCGCCGCTGAGGCGAGCAGCGAGCGCTGATTCGTTGCCCGGGCCACCATTGACATTCCACAGCGGGTGGTAGCGGTCGACCGGGGGTGCCGGGGTGTAGCCACCAATGACGCCGTTGCGATGCCAATCGCCGTTCACTCGCGTGTGCAGCAGATCGACGCCCATGAGGTCCTGCGGGTCGGAAATCGGGTTCAGACGTGACCCCTCCTCGCCCTCGGTGACGAAACGATTCGGGATGCGCGGCGACGACATGACGCGATCGTTGACCGGACCACCTTCGTCGTACCCCGCCGGATAGAGTCCGGAACCAGAGCCTCGCAGATCAGATCGCCCGTAGTCCGTGTCGCGGTTGCCCGGATACACACCCGCCTCGTGAGCGGAGGTGTTCAGGTACCCACGCTCAATATCGCGGCGAACAGTTGCGTTCGAAGGACCCGGATTCTGTACAACGTATATACCATCATTGCCGACCCGTTGCTCCATTGCCACACGCTGCGCATTCGTCCCATCTGCCAAGCTCTGCATCGTGTCGTTGGCACGCTGCAGGATGTCTGTTGCGGAAGCTTCGCGCTGGTTGTTCGCCTGGGTGATGAGCCCTTGGACGTACGCTTCACCCGTCGCGGCAACCGCGTTGATGGGCAGGCCCGCTAGGCCCATGTATTTCGTCACCGGAATAACGACATGCGCGGCGTCTGCCAGCGCCTGAAGCTTCGAGTCAATCAGGGTGGGCGAGAGCTGCATGGCTTCCTCGCGCACGTGCTTCATGGCGCGGCGAGCCTCCACGTAGTACTCCATCGCGGTGTTGTGCCCCTCTTTAATGGCCTGCACCTGCTTCATCGCGTTATCAGTCCACGCGTCGACCTGTTCTCCGGTCTCTCCGGTGAAGCCCTGGTTTGTACGCATGTGGTACGTCGAGTTGTTGGCTCGTTCAGGCCGCACACGACTGCGTTGTGTTGGTCGTCCAAGGCGTCCAGCGCGGAGGCTTTCTCGATTGCAGCAACCAACTTCATGAGGCGCTCGTACATCGGACTCTCAACCATGATTCGTACTCCTCTTTCAGATGGCCGACGGTGCGTTTTGGACGGGTTCGTTTGACGAGGCGTCGGTACCCGAATTCGCTGCCGGGGCGGTATTTCCAACCGGCGTCGGAATCGCAGGCGACGTCGTCGATCCACCACTCCCACTGGTTACCCCTCGATCGAGGTCATCCAGGATTTGAGCGAGTTGGTCAGCATTCGCGGTCTCTGCGGCCTCGAAGGCCTCGGCTGCCTGTTCAACATCGTCGTCGAACTTTGTGAAGCGCTGCTTCTGCTTGCCAATGAGACGATCCTCCGTTTTCATGCACGCGACAATCGCCGTGCGCATGGCCTGGAACCCGCCCTCGTCGGACCAATACGAGGGGTCTTGCGCGTCAATGAGCCGCCCTAGCGCCTCCGATGAGTCCCCCAGGGACTCCCCCCCCCGTTTCATATCGTCACGCGTCTGGGCGTGCTTATCGGAATCGAAGCCGACGTCAACCACGCGCTACCTCCTAATCAACCAGCCCACAATAGCGTGGGCCACGGAACACTGTGCTACCTCGCTAAGCATATGACCAGTCGTTCACATTAACAAGCGTGTTCCGGGTTCACGAGGCCGGGGCCGGGTCCTCGACGACGCCCGCTCGCAGGCCCGCTCACAGGCCCGCCAGGCTCACCCCCGCCGCTCCCGCAACGTCCGCGCGAGGACCCCGTGCCTCGGCGCGAAGACCCAGGCGAGTACGAAGCACGCGGTGAGCACCAGGACGATCGTGGCGCCCGTGGGCACGTCCAGCGCCCACGACAGGTACAGGCCCACCAGGCCACCGGAGGCCCCAATAAGCGGAGCAAGGATCATCATCGTCCCCAGGCGGTCGCACAGGAGCCGCGCGGTGGCCGCGGGGGTGACGAGCAGGGCCAGCACCAGGACGTTGCCGATCGTCTGCACAGAAATAACCACGGCCAGGCCACGGCGACATACAGAGACAGGTCAGCCAGCAGAACGTGCACGCCCGCAGCTCGGGCGCTCTCGCGGTCCAGGGTCACGGCGACGATGGGCCGGTGCGCCAGGAACAGCATGAGCAGCACAAACAACGCGCCACACAGCACCACGGGCACATCCGAAGCCGGGATGCCCGTGATCGACCCGAACAGGAAGTCCTGCAGGCTGCCCGCGTACCCGGGCGCCCGCGCGATGATCGCAACGCCCAGGGCAAAGGCGCCGACGAAGAGCACGCCGATGACGGAGTCCTCCTTAAGCCTGCGGTTCTGCGCCAACAAGGCCACCAACACGGCGGTCACGACGCCCGCGAGCGCCCCGCCAAACACCAGGGACCCGCCGCACACGAAGGCGATCGCCAGGCCGGGGAACACGGAGTGCGCGACGGCGTCGCCGATGAACGCCATGCCGCGCAGGACGACGTGCACGCCGACGCTGCCGCACACGAGCGCGGCGACGACCGCGATCAGCAGCGCGCGCGGCAGGAACGCCAGCGCGGGATTCGTCAGGTCGCGGAAGAAGTCGTAGGGGCTCAGGAAGTCCGTCGCCGCGGCGAGGCCACCCCCGGCCGCGTGGATCACTGTGCTCATGCGCGCACTCCTAGGGCGTCGAGGATCGGGTTGTCGGGTCGCACGTCGAAGGCGCGGATCCACGGGTCGGCGTCGGCCAGCTCACCCGGCCGCCCGGAGGCGACGATCGTGCGCCGTAGCAGGTACAGGCGGTCGCAGCCGGCGCGCGCGCCGATGAGGTCGTGCGTGGTCATGAGGAGGGCCCGCCCGCCGTCCGCGAGCGCGCGGAACAGGTCCATGAGCATCTCCTGCGTGGGCATGTCAAGGCCGGTGAAGGGCTCGTCGAGGAGCAGCACGGCAGGCCGGATCGCGAGGGCCCGGGCGACGAGGACGCGCTGGCGCTGCCCGCCGGACAGCTCGCCGATGGGACGCTTCGCGAGGTCGCGCATGCCCACGAGAGACAGGGCCTCCTCGACGGCGCGGAAGTGCGGGGTCCGAGCGCGCCCGAGCAGGCCTCGTCGCACGGTGACGGCCTGCAGGACGGCGTCGCGCACGCTGATCGGGAAGTCCCACGCGAACTCGTGCCGCTGCGGCACGTACCCGATCGCGCCGTCGGTCTCGACGCTGCCGCTGGAGGGGATGAGCCCCAGGATCGAGCGGATCAGCGTGGTCTTCCCGGCGCCGTTGGGTCCGATGAGGCCGACGAGCTCCCCGGCCCGGGCCTCCAGGTCGACGCCCTCGAGGACGCTGCGCCCGCCGAGGCGCGCGCCCAGTCCGGTGACGCGCAGCTGGCTCACTGCTCCCTCCCCGATCATTGATACCGGGACCCCCAGCGCTCTCGCCCGCGCCGGGTGCTCCGGCACTGGGGGACGAGGCCGGGGCCGCTTCCCCGCTTCCCTCACCGCGGGCGGTGGGCAGGGGTGCGAGGATGGAGTCGGCCTCGGCGATGGCGGCGGCCTGTTCGGCGCGGCTGCGGCGCGACCTCGCCACGACGAGCGCGCCGATCACGAGGAGGGACGCCGCGGCGACGGCGATGATCACGAGGAAGGCCCAGTCGGGCAGCCCACCCGACGCGGCCCCCGAAGCAGAGGAAGAGGACGCGGGATCTGCGGCCCCGGAAGCAGCAGGCGCGGCACCAGAGGAAGGAGCGGAGGCCCCCGCCGAAGCAGCATCGGCGACCGCGGGCGCGGCCATGGCCAGGGCCTCAGACGCGGATGCGGCGTCACCGACGGCGAAGCGCAGGGTCGTGGAAGCACTGACGGCCTCGCCGGCGGTGGTCGTGCCCAGGAAGGTCACGGTCGCCGTGTAGGTGCCGGGCGCGGAGAACGCCCAGTTGGCGTGCACGTGCGTGCCCGAGTCGATCCACACGTCGCCGGGCGCCGCGCCCGAGTCGGCGAGCAGGAGGGGCTTGCCGAAGGTGCCGGACTGCAGGAACAGCCACGCGCGGCCGGGGCCGGACACGGGGCCGACGCGCATGGTGAGGCCGCGGTCGATGGTGGCGGTGACGGCGGGGTCCTGCGTGTTCCAGCCGAGCCACACGACGCCCGGGTTCTGCGTCTGGGGAACGACGTACACGGGCTTGCCGGCGACGTCGGCCAGGAAGGGGTAGTCGGCGGAGTCGGGCGCGGTCATGATGGCCGCATCACCCACCCGCAGGACGGTCTGGTTGGGGTCGCGCCACACGGCGCCGGTCTCGGCGTCGTGGCGCAGGCCGGCCCGCCACTGCCCGTCGATCAGTCGGGGACCGAGGTCGACGTGCCCGACGCTGATCTCGCTGGCCTCGCCCGTCCACTCCTCGTGCGCGGCAACGCTCTGCGCGAGGTCGGGGTCGGAACTTGGGTCAGCAAAGGAAGAGGGGGGGCGCCCACGATGACGAGGAAAGCCGACACGAGGAGAGCGCTCAGAGACATGCCGAGGCGGGGGATTTGCACCATTAGAGCCGCGACACGCCGACGACACGCCGTAGGGATGCGTCTAATGCTGCAATTCCCCCCATGGGCGGCAGGGCCTGTCCGGGCTTCGAGCTGTGATGCCCGCCCACTCCGTCCCGTGAGCGGCGGCAAGGCCTGGCCGGGCTTGCGGAAAGGCCACCGGCTAGCCCCGGTGGCGGCGGCAGGGCCTGGCCGGGCTTCGAGCTGAGTCGCCCACCCGCTCGGTCCCGGGGGCGGCATGATGGTTCGCCACATGAGGTCGGCGCGGGGCCTGCAGGGCCTGGCCGGGCTTCGAGACGACACGCCGAGCGACGCTCGCGGCGTGGCGGCGAGCGGGCGGGCAGGACCCGCGCCGACCGGAAGCGGTAGACCCGGGGCGTAGAGCCGGCGGCCGGCAGCAGACAGGGCAGAGAAGGGTTTCATGGCATCTCCTTGCCGCCCAGGCAGCGTGCCAGTGAGCGGGCGTTGTGTTCCATCATGTCGATGTAGGTGGGTGCTTGGTCGTCGAGGGTGTCGCCGTACAGGGGGCAGATGTCCACGCCCGCGTCGGTGGCGGCGGTGCGCAGGGTGGAGCGGGTGCGCGCCAGGTTGGGTTCGAGGAAGACCGCGGGGATCGAGGAGTCGGACAGGGTGGCCTGGAGTTTGATCCGGTCGGCGATGGAGGGTTCGACGCTGGGGTTGGGGGCGACGAAGCCGGCGACGGTGAGCCTGTAGGCGTTCGCCAGGTAGGCGTAGGCGTCGTTGGTGGTGACGAGTTTGCGGCGTTCGTCGGGGATGGTCGCGATGGTCGAGGCGACGGTGGCGTCGAGCTCGTCGAGGCGCGTCAGGTAGGCGGCTGCGTTGGCCCGGTAGGTGGCCTCGCCGTCGGGGTCGACGGAGATCAGCGAGTCGCGGATAACGCGCACGTACGCTTGGGCGTTGTGGACGTCGTGCCACAGGTGGGGGTCGATGTCGCCGTGGACGTGCTTGCCGAGGACGGCTTGGGGCAGCATGTAGACGCTGGCGCCGGCCTCGCCGATGAAGCGGAACGAGGCCTCCCCGGGGATCGTCGTGAGCGCGCGGGTGGGCACTTCGATGACGACGTGGTCGAGGTCGGTGCATTCCATGGTGGAGGCGACGGCCGCCGCGGCGCTGGATGCGCCCACGCAGGGGGCCGAGGCCTCGTCCCCGCTGAGTGCTCCGGCGTCGGAGGCGAGTTCGACGCGCTTGGTGGTGAGGTTGACGGTGATGTCGGCGTGGCCGGCGGAGAGGATGCGGCGGCCTTCGGCGGCGGCGACGTCCTCGGGCGGGGTGCCGACGGCGAAGACGGCGGTGCCTTCCCCGACGCCCACCGGCGTGGCGCCGGGCGTGGTGCGCAGGTTGGCGCGGAAGTGGACGCGGTACACGCCGGGGGGAGGTGAACGCCCAGCTCATGTGCTGGTGGGCGTCGGCGGGCAGCTGCGCAGTGTCGGTGTCGTATCCGCCTGCGGCGTTGAAGCCGTCGGAGGTCGCGAAGGCGATCTCGGGCTGCCCGAAGGACGTGGTGAGGTAGGCGGCGGCCTGACCGGGCCCGTCGACGCCGGTGGTCGTGAGGTCGATCTGCGAGGCGCGGGTGGCCCCCATGTCGGCGCCGTCGCCCCACACGCGCATGCCGAGCCACGGGGTATCAAGCGCGCGGTCTTCGACGAGGGGGGGAGGATGGTCGCGCCGTTCTTGGCGGCCTCCTCGGCGACGGAGACGGAGCGCGAGCCGGCGGGCAGGTTGGAGTCGAGGGCGCGGATGAGGGCGTGTTCCTCGAGCATGAGGTAGTTGGAGAAGGCGACGTCCGCGTAGGCAACATCGCGGATGGTGCGCAGGGAGGGTTCCCACGAGTGCGGGTCCGCCCCGTTGGGCACCATCTGCGTGACGTGGGCACGGTCTCCGGCGACGTTGCGCACGAGGTCGGCGAGGATGCCGGTCGTGGCGACGACGCGCAGTTCACCGTCGGATGCCGGGTCGGGCGCGGGCGCGCACCCGGCGACGCCGACGGATAGGGCGAGGCAGCCGGCGACGGCCATGCCCCTCATAATCGCAAACGACGCGTCAGTGCTCCCACACCCACTCCCCCGCCACCCACGAGAGGGGCGGCGGGGGATGAAGGAGAGGGGGGCCTCGTGAATGAGTGCTCACGAATCCGCACGCTCCGCCCGGCGGCGTCCGATCGCGCCCACCCACACGCAGGCCGCGCCCGTGAGCGCCCACGTCAGGGAGACAACGGTCAGCGGGATGGTGTCGGCGCCGGTGGTGGCCAGGGAGAGGTCGCAGTCCTTGCCGGACGCGGTGCGGCCGACAACCTGGGAGACCATGGGTCGCCCGTTCGGGCCGGTCGTGCCGGTGGCGGTGAGCTCGCCGCCGGACCCGAAGCCGCTGCCCGCGAGCGCCGCGCCGTTGGGGGTGACGCGCATGGAGATGGTCAGCGTGTAGGTGCCGGGCGCGGTGAACACCCAGTTCTGGTGGGCGTGCGTGTTGGCGCCGAGCGTGTAGCCGGTGCCCGGGCCGTCGAAGACGTGCTCGCCGACGCCGGAACCGAGCGCGCCCGCGTTGAAGACGGCGACGCGTCCGGGGCCCTCGACGGCGTCGAGGGTGAACTGAACGGGGCCGGTAGTGCCGGTGACGATCTCTTCGCGCTGGGAGTTCAGGCCCAGCCACGGCACGCCCGCGATCTGGGTCGACGGAATCAGCCAGACGCTGGAGCCGGGGGTGGCGACGAAGCCGAGGTCGGCGGGCGCGGTGATGCGCGCGGCATCACCGAGGGCGAAGGTCAGGGACGAGGGGTCGACCCACTGGGCGGGCTGGGTGCGGTCGTCCTTGACGCGGGGCGACGAGGGTGCCGTTTTCGATGGCGGGGCCCAGGTCGAAGTGGCCGTCGGTCGCGTTGCCGGAGGCGCCGTCGCCGACGCTCACGGTCAGGGTCGTGCGCGCGGTGTTCGCGGGTGCTTGGGACGAGGCCAGGGTCGCGGCCTCGGCCTCGGTGGCCTCGCGGGTGATGCGGGTGGCGACGCAGCGCTCACCGCCGGTCGTACCGGATGTGGTGCGCGCGCCCGAGGACGGGGCGGGGTTCGCGCCGGTCGTCGTGCCGGTGGTGCCGGTCGTTCCCGAGGTCGTGGCGGGGGCCGGGGCGCTGGGCGTTCCCGTGGCGCCGCCCTCGCCCCTGGTCCTGGGCGGCCTGGTTGTTCGCGGAGCTCACGGAGCCGGGGCCCACGCCGGGGCGGGCTGCGCCTGATCGGGCGAGGGGCCGCTCCGGACTCGGCGAGGCACGAGGCCTCGTCGGCGACGTCGATCGTGTAGGTGTGGACCGCGGACTGGGCGTTGGCGGCGCCGGTGTTGCCGGGGGTCCACGCGCTGGCCTGGACGGTCAACGTGTAGCGGCCGGCGCGCGTGAAGAGCCAGTTGACGTGCTTGTGGGCGGCGTAGGGCTGGTCGATGTCGTCGCCGCCCGGCGCCAGGTCGAAGCTGCCGTCATTGGTGACCGCCTTGGTGCCCTCAGTGAGGCTGGAGGTGAAGGCGTAGATACGGCCGTCGGCGGGACCCGTGTAGGAGATGTGGAAGCGCGCGGCGCCGTATCCGCCGGCTGCGACGCCCAGGGTGTCCCATCCGGGCCACAGCACGGTGGCCTGGTTGTCGCCGGACTGGCCGAGCAGGTACGCGGTGGCGGGCGCGCCGGTCGCCTGGCTAACGGAGGCTGGAATCTGGGTGAGCGTGGACTTGTTGACGGCGAGGAGCGTCTGCTCGGGCTCACGCATGACACCGGAGCCAGTCGCATCCTCCTTGATGCGCAGGGTAAGGGAGCCGGACGCATCGGAGGTCAGGTCGAAGATGTCGGCGTGGCCGCGGTCCAGGGTGGCCGTGGTGCCGGCGGGGGCGGTGCGCATGACGGCGCACGTGCTTGCGCCCACCTCGGACGAGGCCGTGGCTGCGTCGGTCGTTGCGGCGTCGGCCTCGGTGGAGTCTGTGGCTGCGTCGGTTGCTACCGCGTCCGCTGTGTCGAGGCCGGCGGCCTCGTCGGCGGCGTGTGCCACTCCGGGCACGAGGAAGGAGGCGGCCGCGAGGGCCATTGCGGCGAAAGCCCGGGCAGCTGCGCGGCCAGGGTTCCGGTGCTTCGTGGGGTTCATGGAGGGAGTCCTCTAGTACGCACATATGAATGAGAATCGTTATCATTCTAATAGCGTGGCGCACGTCGCGCAAAGTTCCGCGACCCGAAACTTTTGATCGCAGGCAATAGTTCCGACTGATCACAGGCAACAGCTCCGACGAAGCCCAGAAACCCCTGGGAATACCTGTCCCCACCCCAATTTCGCATGCAATTCCCCCTCCACTCTTTCAAATTTTGAATTCACATCGTTGAAATTCCGCGGTTTTCTCGACATCGCCAATTTGTCTGATGACCGAATTGCATGCGAAATTGGGGAGAGCTCCGGATCGATCTCAGTGCTTCGCCAGGTACTGCGCAGATCCCACAACTCGTACTCACAGTCCCCCGCTTCGCCGTCACCATGCCCCTCACAGACCCGGGTTGCACAAACACCTCACCCGCACGATCTACGCCGAACATCCATACCCCCGGTCAGGACCTCACCCGTCGACTGACGAACTCACACGGACCGGCATCGAACTTCTAAACTTCGCCATCAATGCACGAGCGAAGCCGATGATGCGCACCAATTGTGACGGCCTGCTCACGCTCGTTCAGATCGTGTGCACGCAGCCACTTTGCTTTGCAATTACTTGGTTTTTGCTGCGATCTAAATTACTGTCCGATCGGTTGAATGCACATTTTGGCAGGGATAAACTATAACCATCAAGCGCCTGACGAAGCTGCCAAGCTGGTTAGGTGCTTTTCTTGTTTGAAACGCAGGGTCGCGCCGACGCCACCCGCGTTGGCACGCTCCACGTACGAGACCGCCGGGCGATCCCCGGCCTCGTCAAACAGGGAATCAACACAACATACGATTCCACGAGGAGTTCACTCATGTTCTCGACCATCGACGTCATGGTTGCCCAGGCTCACATCGATCAGCTCAACGAGCTCGCCGACGCCAAGCACCTGGTGAAGGCCGACCGCCACTGAGCGAATTCCGGCTCGGCCGGAGTTCCACGCAAGTCCGCAGACCCGCGAGGGCTGCGGACTTTTTGCATACCCTCACGGGCAAGCATCACCACTCCCCCACTGCGCTCTCGACCAACGAATGACTACGGGGTTACGTCGATTCCCAGGACACCACGAGGCCCTCCAGCGTTGCTGGGCCTGGCCGTGGTGCCGGTGGGCGTGGCACTAATAAGGGTGGAAAATGTCTAGTCGTTTGGGTGGAAAATGTATAATGAAATCGGTGGAAAATGTATAATGGTCTACATATTCGCTGATCATAGGAGATTCAGGTGCAGGCTGTACGTCCGGAGAACTATCGCCCTCGAGCAATCGACCGGCGTATCGACCAACTACTGCGATCCTTCGGCGCTGTTGAAATCGCCGGGCCTAAATGGTGTGGAAAGACCTGGACCTCACTTGCACACGCCAACAGCGCCGACTCTCTGACTGACCCAGCAACTCTTCGAGCAGCTCAGACGTCTCCCGATCTCGTACTCTCTGGCAAGCATCCACACCTCATTGATGAGTGGCAAGAGGTGCCTCAGATCTGGGATATGGTTCGTTCTCGTATCGATTCCTCCGCGGGTACACGAGGGCAGTTCATCCTCACAGGGTCCTCCGCTCCTCACGATATCGAAACAATCAGGCACAGCGGTGCGGGCGTATTGCGCGCGTTCACATGCGGCCTATGACCTCATACGAGGCCGGAGCAACTCCCGGCGGCGTGAGCCTCCTCGGTCTTTTTGATGACGAGGGGATGACGTCGCAACGATGCGACAGCTCAATCGAAAGCATCGCGCGTTGGTGCTGCCGAGGAGGATGGCCATCGATTCTTGATCTTGATGACGAAGACGCGTTAGAAACTCCCGCACAGTACCTACGCAACCTCATCGAGGTAAATATGCCTCAACTACGCCGATCTCCAGATACTACACAGTCTCTCTTACGCGCTCTCAGTATGAATCTTGCACAAGCTCCGACAATGAGCACGCTGTCGAAGGATATGGGCAGTGAAGGAGAAGACAAGTCACGCCATACAATCAAGGCATACCTTGACGATCTCCACGCCATGTACCTCCTTGAAGATGTGTCTGGTTGGGAGCCCGCAGCTCGAGGGAAGAAACGTGTGCGCATCAAACCCAAGCGCTACTTCGTCGATCCCTCGCTGCCTGCTGCCATGCTTGGTCTATCTCCCAGCAAATTGCTACGTGATACTCAAACTCTCGGCGGCTTGTTTGAGACTCTTGTCTGCCGTGATCTCCTCACGTTCATCGACACACTTCCTGGTGTCGGAAACTCCATCGCTTATTACCGTGACGACAAAGGTCTTCGAGGTCGACTTCATCATCGAACTCGCTGACGGACGCTGGGGTGCGTTCGAGGTCAAACTATCGTCGATGGGAATTACTGATCGTGCCGTGGAACGCCTCCACAAGTTCCGTACGCTCGTGACCGGTAACCCTATGGCTCAAACTTCCGAGCCTTCCTTCCTTGGTTTCATCGTGGGCCACGGAGAGTTCGCCTACCAGCGCGACGATGGTCTGCTCGTCCTCCCCTACGCATGCATCGAGCCCTGATGTTTCACGTGAAACATCTGCCCATCCACCGGCCCCGTTACCCCGTATCGCCCGGAAGGTGGCACACTTGACCTATACGGTTATACGTAAGTTCACGCAAGACTTCATGCAAAGGATGGCATGCCTTGACTCAGCCTTCGACCAATGGCGGCACCCCGGCCTCGTCCGGCCGGACCCCCGCGCAGGGAAACCGCCTCGACCCCTGGTACGACGTCTACGCGGACCGCGCTCACAACCTGCGCGCATCCGAGATTCGAGCTCTCTTCTCCGTCGTGTCGCGTCCCGAGGTCGTCTCCCTCGCAGGCGGTATGCCGAACCTGAAGGATCTGCCGCTCGATAATCTGGCGGCGTCCGCGGAAAAGCTGGTGCGCAATCACGGCGCGCAGGCCATGCAGTACGGCAGCGGCCAGGGTTGGGAGGTGCTGCGCGAGCGCATCACCGAGGTTATGGGCTACGACGGCATCGTCGGCGCCGACCCGGACGACGTGGTGGTCACGACGGGTAGCCAGCAGGCGCTCGACCTCGTCACCGAGCTCTTCGTGAACCCGGGCGACGTCATCCTCGCCGAGGCCCCCTCGTACGTGGGCGCGCTGGGCGTGTTCCGCGCGCGCCAGGCCGACATCGTGCACGTACCGATGGACGAGCACGGCATCATTCCCGAGGCCTGGAAGAGACGATCCGCAGCGTGCGCGCCTCGGGCCGCACGATCAAGTTCATCTACATCATTCCGAACTACCACAACCCCGCCGGCGTCACGCTGTCCGCCGAGCGCCGCCCGATCATCGCCGAGATCTGCCTGCGCGAACACGTCCTGATCGTCGAAGACAACCCCTACGGCCTGCTCGGCTTCCATAGCGACCCGCTGCCGGCCATTGCCTCGTACAGCCCCGAGGGCGTCGTCTACCTGGGTTCGTTCTCGAAGATGTTTGCCCCCGGCTTCCGTATCGGCTGGGCGTACGCGCCGCATGCGATCCGCGCGAAGCTGGTCCTGGCGCTCGAGTCCGCGATCCTGTGCCCGTCGATGGTCGGCCAGATGGCGATCGCCGACTACCTCAGCAACTACGACTGGTACGGCCAGGTGAAGTCCTTCCGCTCGATGTACGCGGAGCGTTGCCGCGCGATGCTCACCGCGCTCGAGGAGTTCATGCCGTCGTGCACGTGGACGGTCCCGGACGGCGGCTTCTACACGTGGGTGACGCTGCCCGAGGGCCTCGACGCGAAGGCCATGCTGCCTCGCGCCGTGCGCGCCCAGGTCGCGTACGTGTCCGGCACGGCCTTCTACTACGACGGGTCGGGCTCGAACCACATGCGCCTGTCGTTCTGCTACCCCACTCCCGAGGAGATCCGCGAGGGCGTGCGTCGCCTATCGACGGTCGTCAACGCGGAGAAGGAAATCGTCGATATGTTCGGTACCGCCTCGGGCAACGAGGCCGGGGCCGGGTCCGACCGCTAACAGTTACCCGAGGAGATACCCCCATGGCTACCAAAGTTCTGATTATCGCCGGCGGTCTGACGCATGAGCGTGACGTGTCGGTTCGTTCGGGTCGTCGCGTCGCGAACATCCTGACGCAGTTCGGCTACGAGGTCCTCATTTCCGACGTTGATGCATCCCTCGCCGAGGCTATTGAGTCATTCTCCCCCGATGTGGTGTGGCCGCTGGTCCACGGTTCGATCGGCGAGGACGGCTCCCTGCAGTCCTTCCTGGAGTCCGTGGGAATCCCCTTCGTGGGCTCCTCCTCGGTGCAGGCGATGCTCGCCTCGAACAAGCCGACGGCAAAGGCTCTCCTGGGCTCTGCGGGGCTCGCGACGCCCGGTTGGGTGACGCTGCCGCAGGCGATTTTCCGTCAGCTGGGTGCTTCACACGTGCTCTCCGCTCTCGAGGGCTCGGTGTCCTTCCCCGTCGTCATTAAGCCGACGGACGGTGGCTCCGCGCTCGGTATTTCGACCGCGAAGGACGCGAAGAGCCTGCGCCGCGCGATGGTGGACGCCTTCGCTTACGGCCAGCGCCTGATGGTCGAGCAGCGCATCGATGGACGCGATGTAGCCGTGTCCGTCGTCGACCTGTGGGATGGTCCTCAGGCGCTGCCCCCGGTGGAAATCTCGACGGATCGCGGCCGCTACGACTACGACGCACGCTACACGACGGACGAGACCGAGTACTTCGTGCCGGCCCGTCTCTCCGACGAGATCCTCGCGGACCTCCAGGCCGCGGCCGTCGAGGCCCACACGACGCTGGGCCTGCGGGACCTGTCCCGCATGGACTTCGTGGTCGACGACGAGGGTACTTGCTGGTTCATCGACGCAAACGTCGCTCCCGGCATGACGGACACATCGCTCCTCCCCCCAGGCTGCTGACGCGCTCGAGGATTCGTCGTTTGCGCAGCTGTGCGCCGACATCGTTGATTTCGTGGCCGGCGGCCGCGACGTGCACGGCATCGACTACGTCATCGACGAGGAAGGCACCGGCGTCATCATCTCCGAGGAGGACGAGGCAACCGAGGAGTAACCCGCTCATTCATCGCACTGTGGGCCCGGGAGGATCGTCCTCCCGGGCCCATTGTTTCACGTGAAACAATCGCCAGTCCATCGCACTATGCAACGACGGACACGCTCTATCAACGACCGATTGTGGCGTCCACAATCGGTGAATTCGAGCTAAAAAAGTGAGGACATCCCGGCTGCCCGAAGGGGCTGCCTCATGTCCTCACTGTAGGGCGCTGCGGCTGTCCGACGCTGACGCGTACAGGGTGGACTGCCTTCTGACCCCTACCAGCGCTAGCGTAGCACATGTAGGGTACGCTCCCAGTCCACGGTGGTATCACGTTCGCGCGCACTATTGAGCACGCGGCCGATGTTGTTTCACGTGAAACATTGTCTGCTTCCGCCAAGCGGGCTAAGCCCGCCGGCGATCATTCGTGAAAGGTAGTGCTGCACACTGACGAGAGCGCACAATTGAATGAAACTTTTGTTCTCTGTACGGCTCTGTGTCGTTCTGAGCGATCCGACAAAAGTGCACCTCGCCAACCCAGAAGCACTCAGAAAAGGAATCCAAGCTCCTTGAGACGCTTCTCAGCGTCCTCCGCGCCCTTCCAGGTGATGCCTCGGACACCGAGTAGCTCGGCCGCGCGCACGTTCTCGCGACGGTCATCGATGAACGCGACGTCTTCGTGGGGCACGCCAAGGCGCACGAGCACGTCTCGGTAGATGCCGCGCGACGGCTTACAGATCCCGTGATCACAGGAGAACGCAAAGAAGTCAAAGAGACTCCCCCACTCCGAGCGCCGGATAGCCTTCGCGATCGGATACGGAGCGTTCGACAGAATGCCAACACGTACAGCCTGCCGACGCAGCTGGCGCACCAAGCCAAGCGTGGCCTCGTTCGCTTTCGCCATCCGTGATGCATCCAGAGCAACAAGCTGCTTCAAGAGAGCATGAGATGGCTCCGGCTGCCCGCAATCACCAGCAATACGATCCCAGAACTCACGATCAGACATGCCCGCGTCATACTCTCCGCGATGGGCCCACATCGCCTGATCGACGAGCGACGCGAGGCCTCGTGAGTCGTCGCCGAACAACTCGGCGATAGCGTGCGGGTCCGGATGGGCGTCGACGAGGACTCCACCGACATCGAAAAGCACGGTGCGCGAACTGCCTTGGGCGTTCATGCCTTTCGCTCCTTCTGGTACTGCGCGGGCCCGACGACGGACCCTTAAAGGTAGTGTAAGCGTAAATTCAGCCAAAGATTAGGCCAGGAAATGTCATATAAAGAACATACTGCGCCTGATCTGCGGAAAGAATGATGAAGTTAGATCAGTGAAGAATAAGGTCTGCAATTCGCTGAAGATCATCAGATCCCGCGAATTCGATGACGATTCGACCCTTTTTACGCCCCTCCGTGATAGTCACGCGCGTATCGTACGCGTCGGCCAGGGCCGACACGACGCTCTCACCCAGCGGCGACAGTGGACGCTGCTGGCGGGCACGCGGACGGGGCGTAGCCTTGCCTTTCCGAGGCGGACAATCTCTTCGGTGGTACGCACGGAGAGACCCTCGGCGACGATGCGCTCAGCGAGCCGTTCCATCTCTTCTGCGGTCGACAGGGACAGCAGAGCGCGGGCGTGGCCCGCTGTGATGACCTGTGCGGCCACCTTCTTTTGGACTGACGGGGGTAGCTTGAGCAGGCGCAGGGTGTTGGCAATCTGCGGGCGCGAGCGTGCGATTCGCTTGGCGAGCTCTTCCTGAGTCGCCCCGAAATCCGCCATGAGCTGCTGATATGCGCTCGCTTCTTCCAACGGGTTGAGCTGGGCCCGATGGAGGTTTTCCAAGAGCGCATCGCGAAGCAGGTCTCCGTCGTCGGTCTCTCGGATGATTGCCGGAATCGTGGTTTCGCCCGCGAGCTCGGAGGCACGCAGGCGGCGCTCACCCATGATCAGCTCGTAGCGCGCTTCGGGCTTCTCGGCGAGGAACTCCCGGAGTTTCTCGGAGCGGCCCGTTGCGGGGATACTACGAACGACGACGGGCTGGAGGACGCCAACCTCCTTGATGGAGGCTGACAGTTCCTTCAGATCATCCTCATCGAAGACCTCGCGAGGCTGCTTCGTATTGGGAACGATCTGATCGATCGCAATTTCAGCGAAGGAAGCACCGGGAACCGGAAGGAGCTCATGATCGACGGATGTTTCACGTGAAACATTGTGATCAGCATGTGCATTGCTGGCACCAACCGGAACCGCATCAGCCGCCTTACCCTGCGGATCCTGATGGGAATCTGAGCCGTTGATTCCACCGCCAAGGCCGCTGCGAGAGCCACCAGCGCGTCGTCCACCCGCCGCCTCGACAGACGGCATCGCGGGGCGCTTCTTCTTCGACGAGGCAGTGGCCCGCTTCGGCTGGAGAAGATCCTTCGCGGATCCTCCTCCCTGCCGGCAGAGCTACCTTCGGGGAAGAAGACGTCCAGGGGACGGGACGACGCGGAGGGTGCGGTATGTGGCGTCTGCTCACTAGCCTGAGGAATCAGGGCTCCAAGACCCCGGCCGAGACCGGAATGCTTTCGAGTGCCCTTACGGCCCTCAGACTTCGATGATGCATCCGCCATTGCAATACTCCTTCAATTGCGTCGGTTCATTGTTTCACGTGAAACAATGCCATGAGAGCAGCAACTAAGCGTCGTTCGTCACTTTGTTGCACCAATGATCACCCATCGTGACAAATACGTGCCGAGCTGCGGAAACATGCGGAAAACTCCGCATGTTTCACGTGAAACAATCGCTATTCAGCTGCAGAAAGGCGCTGACACAGCTCGAGCGCGGCCTTGCGATACGCGATCGCGCCAACGTTGCGCGGGTCGTAGGTGATAACCGTCTGGCCGTAGCTCGGAGCCTCTGAAATGCGTACGGAACGCGGAATGACAGTCTCGAACGTCTGCTCGGGGAAGTGCGAGCGCACCTCGCCCTCCACCTCCTCGGAGAGCCGGGTGCGCTTGTCTGCCATCGTGAGCAGCATGCCCGAGACGCGCAGTCCCGGATTGAGGTCGACGCCGATGCGTTCAACGGTGTTCCACAGCTGGCTCAGACCCTCAAGCGCGTAGTACTCCGCCTGGATCGGGATCATGACCTCGTCCGCGGCCACCATGACGTTCAGGGTCACGAGGCCGAGGGACGGTGGGCAGTCAATCAGGACGATATCGATCTCCGGGTGTTCGACGACGTACTCGCGCAGGGCGTCGCGCAAGCGATACTCGCGCCGATCAACGTCGACGAGCTCGATCTCGGCTCCGGACAGGTCAATCGTTGCCGGGCAGACGAGGATCCCGTCGACATCGGGGCACGGCTGCACGACGTCCGCAAAGCTGGCACCTCCGATGATGACGTCATACGTCGAGGGCGTACCGGCCGGGTGCGCAACGCCGAGCGCGCTGGAAGCGTTACCCTGCGCGTCGGCGTCAACGACGAGCACCGATAGCCCGCCAATCGCGAGGCCCGCCGCGATGTTCACAGCGGACGTCGTCTTACCCACGCCGCCCTTCTGGTTCGCAACGGCGATGATGCGAGTGTGATCGGGACGCGGGAATGCCGCGCGCTCGAGCATGGCGAGATCGCGTAGGTTGCGCTCGATCTGAGTCGACAGAGGGGTGTTGTTGGTACTCACGTGACACCTTCCTAGATACTGCCCCTAGTTTACGGGGAGACGCACACACTTCCCAGCACGAAAAGCCCGTGATGCATCCAGGTGCACACAATCCCACTGACACGCGGGACAGCAGCGCAAAAACTCTTCTGTAGGATCGATTCTCCCAGCGCGGCGCAGCCACATGACAAACTACCAATCGAAAGAATCGATCTGACAGAACGACACGTTTTTGTGCGCCACGTCACTATATAAGGAAAGCGCCGCAGCAACCACCGCGACGCTCCCCTCCCCCCACGTGGGGACGCGCTACTTAATGCGCGTGCAGACCACCACGTACGTGGACTCGTCCTCCATGATGGAGGGCACCTCGTGGATCTCGGCGCGCAGGTGATGACGACGCAGCTCCGCCGAGGCCTCGTCCACCTCGATCGGAGCGCGACGTCCCTTGAGGGCCACGAGCGATCCGCCGGGCGCAATGAGCTTGGACGTCATGCGCACGAGCTTGCTCATGTTCGCCACGGCGCGGGCGGTCACCACGTCGGCCTTGCCCTTGCCGCGCAGCTCCTCGGCGCGCGCCTGGTGAATGGTGACGTTGTCGAGGCCCAGGTCCTCCACGACGTCCATGAGCCACTCGACCCGGCGCGCCATGGGCTCGGCCAGGTGCACGTCGAGCTCGGGGCGGCAGGCGGCGATCACGATGCCGGGCAGGCCCGAGCCGGAGCCGACGTCGAGGACCTGGCGGCCGTCCTTACGCGGCATGAAGTCCAGCACGGCCGCGGAGTTGACGATGTGGCGCGACCAGATGCGCTCCATGTCGCGCGGGCCGAGGAGGCCGCGGATCTCGCCCTCCTCCTCGAGCATGCGCGCGTACTCGGCGACCTCGGCGAAGGCCGGTCCGAAGAACTCGCGGACGGCGGGCGTGGGCTCTTCTGGGACGAAGGGGTCGCCAACCTGGCGACCCCTTCCCGTCCCGTTCGGGTTCTCACTCACCGTCAGATTCCTCGGGGGAGGATGACGACGCGGCGGTGGGGCTCGGCGCCCTCGGACTCGGAGGTCAGGCCCTCGTCGGCGACCACGTCGTGGCACACCTTGCGCTCGAAGGGGTTCATGGCGTCGAGCTTGACGGCCTCGCCAGTGGCGCGCACGCGGGCGATGGCCTCGCGGGTGATGTCCTGGAGTTCTTCCTTGCGCTCGGCGCGGAAGCCGGCGATGTCGAGCATGAGGCGCGAGCGCTCGCCGGTCTCGGTCTGTACGGCGAGGCGGGTGAGCTCCTGGAGGGCGTCCAGGACCTCGCCGTCCTCGCCCACGAGGCGGTCGAGTGCGTCGGGGTCGTCGGCGACGATCTCGACCGAGGCGCGGCCGTTTTCGACGTCGATTTCGATGTCACCGTCGAGGTCGGCGATGTCGAGCAGTTCTTCCAGGTAGTCGGCGGCGATTTCGCCTTCTTCTTCGAGGCGGGTCAGCTTGTCTGCGTTGTCGTCACTCATGACGTGTCCTCCGTAGTGGGGAATGGGGTCTTGCTGGTGTCCCAGGTTACCGGCTGGGGCCTAGAACCGTGAATCTGTGGTGCTCAGCGCTTGTTTCCGGAGCGGCGGCGGGCCTTGCGGCGCTCGATGCGGCGGCGCTCGATTTCCTCGGCGCTGAGCGAGCCGTGGCCGACCTGGGCCTCGGCGCTCTCGGATGCGTCCTTCGACGAGGACTTGGCGCCCTCGCGCTCGAGGGTGCGGCGTTCGCGGACCTGCTTCTGGAGTTCGGCGCGCTGGGCGGAGGCTTCCTGCTTGGCGATGCGCTTTTCGACGGCGAGGGCGAGGCCGTGCATCCACTGCTCATCGGGAAGGGTAGTCCACTTCTGGGTGGCCAGGTTGCGGTAGACAGTGACGATCTCGCCGGTGGACATGGAGGCGGGGAAGTCGGAGGCGACGCGCTGCTTCTTGGCCTTGGAGCGGACCTCGGCGAGGGTGCGCTCGTTGAGTTCGTCGACGCGCGGGTCGGTGGCGCTGTTGCCGAGGGCGGCGCGCTCACGGTCGTAGTTCTGGAAGTAGGGCTTGGCCCATTCCTGGTAGGCAGCCTCGCGCGAGGCGAGGAGGTCGACGTAGGCGGGGGAGCCGGGGGTGGGCATGACCTTGATGGTCCAGAAGGACTGGGCGAGGGCCCAGAAGGAGGCGGTCACGGTGTAGATGACGACGCCCATCTGGAAGAACGCGCCGGAGAAGATGAACATCAGCGGCATCACGTACATCATGGAGCGCTGCGACTGGGCCATCGGGTTGTCGCCCATGTCGGGCATGTTGCGCGAGAAGGACAGGCGCATGGAGGCGAACTGCAGGACGACCATCAGGACGATGGCGGCGACGAAGACCGCCACGATCGCAGGCTGGCCCCACGAGTCGCGCAGCGTGTGTGAGAGCTGGACGCCGAAGACGGTCGAGTTGACGATCTCGGTGGACACGGATTCGGTGAGCGGGCCGAGGTGGTCGGTCGAGTCGCCGCGGTAGGTGTAGGTGCCGGCGGAGATGGAGGAGACAGCGATGATGGCGCGGTACATGCCGAAGAGGACGGGCATCTGCACGAGCATCGGCAGGCAGGAGGCGAAGGGCGAGACCTTGTGCTTGCGCTGGAGGGCCTGCGTCTCTTCCATCATCTTCTGACGGCTGACCTGGTCCTTCTTGCCCTTGTACTTCTCCTGGATCTTGCGCATTTCGGGCTGGATCGCCTGCATGGCGCGCGAGGAGCGGATCTGCTTGAGGAACAGCGGGATGATGGCGATGCGCACCAGGATGGTGAGCAGCACGATGGACAGGACCCACGCCATGCCGGAGCCGGAGGACATTCCGAGCAGCACGAGGAGGTCGTGGATCCAAACCCACACGTAGGAGATCGCCCACGCGAAGGGGTGGAGGATTGCGTCGAACATAGTTTTCGCTTTCGCCGTGGCGCGGGTGCGCCGCTGTGTCGTTGTTCCTTATATTCCCGAGGCCGTGGCAGGCTACTCGGTCAAGTCGTGTTCCGGGTCCAGTCCCATGGGGGCAGGGGCGTTCCCAGTTGTCGTGTCCAGCCCAATCCTCGGGTGGGATCCAGGGGTCGGGCTTCCAGCGTCCACGCTCTGGTACGTGGTCCACTCCCCCGTGGCTCCAGGGGTTGCATCGCAGGAGCCGCCAGGAGGCGAGGATGATTCCTTTGATGGGTCCGTGGACACGGACCGCTTGGAGCGCGTAGGTGGAGCAGCTGGGGGCGTATCGACACCGGGGCCCAAGGGCCGGGGAGATGTAGCGCTGGTAGGCGACGATGGGGGCGGACACGAGCGCACCGAGGGCACGGCCCGCGACGCTCATCGTGCGTCCCACTTGCGCCAGGCTCGCGCCATGACGCGGTCGAGGTGCTCGCCGAGTTCCTTGGAGGGGACGCCGAGGGCCTTGCGTGAGGCCCTCACGACGACACGTGCTCCTTCTGGAAGATCGGCGACCCGATCCCGCATGAGGTGGCGCAGCTGCCGCTTGACGCGGTTGCGTCCGTTGGCGCGCTTGATTTCCCGCTTGGGTACGACGAAACCGACGAGGCGACTGTTGCGTTCCTCGTCGGCTCGGACGTGGACGACGACCAGCGGATCTCCTGCTCGCGTTCCCTGTCGGATCGCGGCGGTGAAATCCGCTGGGTCAACCATGCGGTGCGCGCGCGGCAGCACCGGTGTGTCTCAGGCGGACAGCTTGGCGCGGCCCTTGCGGCGGCGGGCAGCCAGAATGGCGCGGCCGGCGCGGGTCGACATGCGCAGACGGAAGCCGTGCGTCTTCGAACGACGACGGTTGTTGGGCTGGTAGGTCCGCTTGGTGGTCACGGCAATTCTCCTCGGCGGGGAGTGGTTTCCCACTCGTATTGGTTGGGCTATCGACACGCGACACGCGCGATAGCAGGGACGCACGCCCGAAATGGGCGCAAACAAAGACCAAGACTAAGCGGATTGGGGGCGAACGTCAATGCGGCGGCGTTACCCACCGCGTCACACACAGTATCCACAGCTGTGCAAATCGCTGTGGATTGGACCCGTCCACAGAACGTGGATGACGAAAGTTATCCACAGGCTGTGTGTATTTTGGCTTTCCGCACGCTGACGCGGACCCCAAGTTGTAACTACAGGCCTGTGATTCTGTGATAGTTCTCCACAGCTTCATCCCCAGTCTGTGCATAACATGTGCGCAGACTACACTGCATGCATGTACAAGCGTCACGCATATCACCGATAAGTCGTGACGGAACTCACCTATTTTTGTGACCGGAGGTTGCCGTGGAGTCGGATTCCCTCACACGCGCGTGGGCTGCGGCCCTCGACGCGGTCCCCACCAACGAATTGGGGCCCGTCGCCACGTCGATGCTGCGCTCCGCACGCCCCCTCGGCGACATCGAAGGCACGATCCTCCTCGCCGTCCCCAACGACTTCACCAAGCAGTGGATTGAAGATAAGGCGCAGTCGAAGCTGACGACCGCCCTGTCCGTGCACCTGGGCCGCACCGTGCGCATCGCGATCACCGTCGATCCCTCCATCGAGGTCGTCACGCAAGAGGAAGAAAAGGAAGAGCCCGCACCACTCGCTCCCGAACCCGCGCCTGCTGCGCCCGCGCTCACCCCGGCCTCGTCGAACGAAGACCACGAGCACCGCGAGGAGCACCACTCCCCCGCGCTGGTGTCCTCGAACGCCGACTCCGGGCCGACGCACCTGAACCCAAAGTTCACCTTCGATACCTTCGTGATCGGCCCCTCTAACCGCTTCGCGCACGCCGCGGCGCTGGCGGCCTCCGAGAGCCCGGGAACGGCGTTCAATCCCCTCTTTATCTACGGCGATTCCGGACTGGGCAAGACCCACCTGCTCCAAGCCATCGGCCACAACGCGCTGTCGATGATGCCCCACCTGAAGGTCCGCTACGTCAACTCCGAAGAGTTCACGAACGAGTTCATCAACGCGATTCGCCTCAATAAGACGGACAACTCCCAGGTTGAGGCGTTCCACCGCCGCTACCGCGAGCTCGACATCTTGCTCATCGACGATATTCAGTTCATCGGCGACAAGGAGCAGACGGTGGAAGGTTTCTTCCATACCTTTAATGCTCTGCACAGCGCGAACAAGCAGATCGTGCTGACCTCGGACCTGCCCCCGGCACAGCTCAAGGGCTTCGAGGACCGCATGCGCTCGCGCTTCTCTTCCGGCCTGCTCGTGGACGTCCAGCCGCCGGACCTGGAAACCCGCATCGCGATCCTGCATAAGAAGGCGGACGCCGAGGGCCTCGAGGTCACCCCTGAGGTCTTCGAATACGTGGCCTCGCGCATTTCCTCGAACATTCGTGAGCTGGAGGGCGCGCTCGTGCGCATCGGCGCGTGGGCGTCGCTGTATCAGGAGCGCATCGACTTAAACCTCGCGCAGATGATGCTCAAGGACTTCGTGTCCAACCCGGACGACAACGAGATCACCGTCAGCCTCATCATGAGCCAGTGCGCGGTCTACTTCGGCGTGACGATCGAGCAGATGGGCTCCTCGGAACGCAGTCACAACGTCGTCGAGGCCCGCCAGATCGCCATGTACCTGTGCCGTGAGCTCACCGACCTGTCGCTGCCCAAGATCGGACAGGCCTTCGGACGCGACCACACGACGGTCATGCACGCGAACAAGAAGATCTCCAAGCTCATGAAGGAAAAACGCGAGACCTTCAACCACGTGTCGGAGCTTACAAACCGCATCAAGCAGAAGGCCAGAGAGTCGTGAAAGCCGCGCGGGCGCTGACGAAAGTCGGCGCCCGCGCTCAATTCACAGGAGTTGTGCACAGGCGGTGGACGAACGAGCTCGAGCTGTGGAGAAAAAGAGCTCTCCTGTGGATCTCAAAATGTTGTCATTTGCTTCGTCCACAGGACCACGTGACGAATCCACAGCCTCGTCCCAGAATGACAGCACAGTGATTTGATTGAAATTCCGCCGCATAAGGGAGTTTTCCACAGAACTCACAACCCTTATGATGGAGGGAGAATCGAATGACAAAAATTTTTTCACAGGCCTCCGTACAACAACGGCGACTCCGACGCTGCGCGATGGCGGCCCCGAGGCGAATTTCCTGCCCCACGTGGGCACACTTGTGGGTAAAGTAGTGTCCGATCCGTTTTGTGTTTTGGAGGCAGCTATGAAGTTCACCGTCGCCCGCGATGTTCTGGCCGAAGCCGTGTCGTGGACCGCCCGCGCGCTCCCGGTGCGTCCGGCCTCGCCGATCCTGGCCGGCGTGCGCATCAAGGCTGAGGGCGACGAGCTGACCCTGTCCTCCTTCGACTACGAGGTCTCTGCCAATTCGCACATCCCCGCGACCGTCGACGAGGCCGGCGAGGTTCTGGTGTCCGGGCGCCTCCTGGCAGACATCTCCAAGTCGCTGCCCTCCAAGCCCGTCTCCGTCGAGCTCGATGGCCAGAAGGTGAACCTGGTCTGCGGCTCCTCGCACTTCACGCTCGCGGTCATGCCCCTCGACGAGTACCCGCTGCTGCCCGCGCAGCCCACGGGAGTCGGCGCGATCGACTCCTCGACCCTGTCGCAGGCCGTCTCCCAGGTGTCGATCGCCGCGTCGCGCGACGACACCCTGCCCCTGCTGACCGGCGTGCGCATCGAGATCAACGGCCCGGCGATCACGCTGCTGGCCACCGACCGCTACCGCCTCGCCATGCGTGAGCTGGATTGGGAGCCCACCGACACCTCCATTGAAGAGGTCGCCCTGGTCAAGGCCCGCATCCTCCAGGACGTCGCCAAGTCGATGACCTCGGGTGCCAAGGTCGAGGTCGGCCTCTCCGGCGAATCCCAGCCCGGCGCCTCGTCCCTCATCGGCTTTACCGCCCAGGGTCGGCGCACCACCTCGACCCTCATGGACGGCGACTACCCCGCCGTGCGTCGCCTCTTCCCCGAGACCACGCCGATCCAGGCCGTCGTCGACCGTCACGGCCTGCTCGAGGCCGTCAAGCGTATGTCGCTGGTCGCCGAGCGTAAGACCTCCGTGCGCCTGGCCTTTACCGAGGGGCAGCTGGTCCTCGAGGCCGGCCAGGGCGACAACGCCCAGGCCTCCGAGGCCCTTGAGGCGACCCTGCACGGCGACGACATTTCGACCGCGTTCAACCCGCAGTTCCTCATCGACGGCCTGCAGGTCCTGGACACCGACTACGTGCGCTTCGGCTTCACGCACCCCACTAAGCCGGCCGTCATCACCGGCCAGAAGAAAGCCGACGAGGGCGAGGTCACGCAGTTCCGCTACCTGCTGATGCCCATCCGCTTCGGCATCTGACGTGCGCGTCTCCCACCTGGCCCTCGACGACTTCCGCTCCTGGAAGCACGGGGTCGTCGAGCTGCCCGCGGGACCCACGGTCCTGGTGGGCGCGAACGGCCAGGGAAAGACGAACCTCGTCGAGGCGCTCGCCTACCTGTCCACGTTCTCGTCGCACAGGTCGGCGCGGAGGGCGCGCTCGTGCGCATCCCCATCGACGAGGCCGAGGCCGCCCCGGGCGGTGCCGTCATCCGCGCGCGGGTCGTGACCTCGGGCCGCGAGCAGGTCATCGAGCTGGAGATCGTGCGCGGCAAGGCCAATCGTGCGCGCATCAACCGTGCGCAGGTGAGGCCCCGCGAGATTCTCGGCCTCGTGCGAACGGTCGTGTTCGCGCCCGAGGATCTCTCGCTCGTGCGCGGCGACCCGTCGGTGCGACGCTCCTTCCTGGACGACCTGGCCACGCAGCTCTCCCCCATCCACGCGTCCGTGCGCTCCGACTTCGATCGGGTCGCGCGCCAGCGTGCGGCGCTCATGAAGGCCGCCCAGGCCTCGATCCGCCGAGGCCAATCCCCCGACCTGTCGACCCTCGAGATCTGGGACCAGCAGTTCGCCGCGCTGTCCGCGCGCATCACGGCCACGCGCGCCTCCATCGCCTCGCGCCTGGAAGAGCCGGCCGCGCGCTCCTACGACGACGTCGCGGACTCGCCGCGCCACCTGCGCCTCGCCTTCGACGCCTCGGTCGACCGCGTCATCGGCACAGACCCCGACAACCCGGCCAGCGCCGACCTCACCGACGTGGAAGCCCAGACGCAGCGCATGCTCGCAGCCCTGACGTCCGTGCGCGAGAAGGAAACCGAGCGCGGCGTCAACCTCGTGGGCGCACACCGCGACGACCTGACCCTCGGCCTCGGCGCGATGCCCGTCAAGGGCTACGCCTCCCACGGCGAATCCTGGTCGGTCGCCCTGGCCCTTCGGCTCGGCGCCTTCGAACTGCTCAGCGACGACGGCGACACCCCGATCCTCATCCTCGACGACGTCTTCGCCGAGCTCGACTCCTCGCGCCGGGAGGGCCTGGCCGCCCTGGCCTCCAAGGCCGAGCAGATCATCGTCACCTGCGCGGTCGCCGGCGACCTGCCCGCCTCCCTCGACCACCACGCGCTGCACGTGCGCCTCGATCCCGAGCGCGGCACCGTCATCGACGGAGTCGACGATGAGTGAGCGCGGCGGCCTGTCCGACGCGGACTCCCCCGAGGCGGATTTCTCCGACGCGGGCGCGGATGAGCCCGGGGTCGCGGGCTTCGGCGAAGCCCCCGACGAAGAAGCCGACGAGTTCGTCGTCCGCGCTCTCGAACGAGCCCAGAGCGTTGCCCGCACGCACGGCTACACCCGCTCCACCATGCCCTCGTGGGGCCTCGACGAAACACGGCCCCGGCGCAGCCTCGACGGAACCAGCGAATACGCGGCCATCGAAACCGACGGCTTCGGACGCCTCGCGGGCAGTGAGGACGACGCCCAGGCACGCGCCGCAGCCCGAGCGGCCGCCTACGGACGCGCGAACGGGGTGAGCGCCCGGGCCTCGTCCACCGACGAGGATCCCGAGGGCGACCTGGCCGCACTGCGCCAAGCCCTGGAGGGAACCGGCGCCTCGTGGAGCCGCGCCCCCGGCATGGCCGCCATGCGTCCGCGCTACCGCCGGGCCAACTCCCTGGGCGCGATCCTGGCGCGCACGATCAAAATCCGCGAATGGGACACCCCCACCAAAATGGGGTCCGTTATGGCGAAATGGCGGGACATCGTGGGACCCAGCAACGCCGACCACACGCGCATCGAGACCTTCGAGGGACACAAGCTCGTCGTGCGCGCCGACTCCACCGCCTGGGCGAAACAGCTCCAGCTCCTCCTGCCCACGATCGAGCGCCGCATCGCCGAGGAGGTCGGCTCGGGCGTCGTCGAACAGGTCATCATCCTCGGGCCCGTCGCCCCGTCGTGGGAAGAAAGGCCCCTACGTGGTGCGGGGGCGTGGTCCGCGCGCCGACTACGGATAATCAGATTTAGGCGCGTTTCGAGACGCTGACGCCCATCGCTTCATCGGTCAGATTTTGTTAGTCTGTGGCGTGTGTCCTGCCCGTGTGCAGGGTCGCGATGAGGAGTAATAATGACGAACCCCTACGGTCCTTCCGGTCCTTCGAACCACTCGAATCCGGGGCGAGGCTCGGGTCAGTCGCGCCCCGTCGGCGCATCGATGCCGGGGGGAGGACCGGTTTCTGGCGGTGCGCGCGGGTGCGTCGAGCGGCCCCAGAATGAGGCACCGAGGCCTCGGTCATCTCGCCTCATCGTCGGAAGCATCATCGGCGTGCTGGTCGTCGCTCTCCTCGGAATCGGCTCCTTCGTCGTGTTCCACGAGGGAGAATTGGGCTGGGCGGATCGAACTCTCCCACGCCGACCGCACGCGCGACCGGCAACGGAGAACAGTATTCGACGCAGTACCTCGACGGAAAGTTCACCGTCAATACGACGAGAATCGAACAGGGGCCCGTCGATAAGGAGGGAGCGGATACCCTCCTCGTGACGTACACGCTCGTCAACAACACCGCAATCAAACAGCGCGTTCGGTTCACTCTTCCCAAATTGATACAAAAGGGAACGGAGCTGCCAGAAGCGAAGTTCGAACCGGGTCAGGAACCCGAGGGACTCTACAAAGGGATGTATGAAATCGCGTCAGGCGAGGCGATGACTGTCACGTTTGCGTACCGGTACGCCTACCCGGGAGAGACCGTCACCTTCCGGCGGTGGAACACCATAGACGAAGACCCGAACGCGCCCCTGTGGTCGTTCGCGCCGCAGGATCAACAATCGGACGAGACAGCCGATGATGAAGAGTGGGTTTGGCACCCGTACTGAGGCGGCGAGCTTCGGGAGGATTGAGGAAACATCGTGAGCTATCCATATAACAACGCGGGTGGGCCCCCCTTGGGACGCCCGACAGGCGGTCCCCATGGGGACGTCAATGCCCGGTGCCGGCCCCCACAACCAGGGACAGCCCGTACCCGCTCAGAGCCCCGCGGGCTCCGGCGCTCCTCAGCAGGCCACCGGTGCGTCCAGGGGCATGCAGTCCGTGATCCTGGTCGCCCTCGTTATTCCGCTCTGCATCCTCCTCGTCGCGATCGGAGGGATAGCGTTCATGCGATCCCATGGCGCGTCGCTGTCAAGCGACCCGACGGAGATAAACGGTGACAGCAGACCATTATTCCGCGGACATCATGAATGGAAAGTTCCATATCGAGAGTACCTCGGTGACACGAGGCCCTGTCGACCAAGACGGCGCGGACACCGTGTTCGTCACCTTGACGATGACCAACAACACCGATGACGCTGAATTCATCATGTTGCACACGCCAAACTTGAAACAGAAGGGGATCGTCCTCGGTCGCGCCGCCCTTGATCCCGACGAATACCCTGACGTCATTGTGGAGATGAACGATAACATGGTCAGGCCGGGCGACACTGTGACGTTCACGCTTGGCTTGAAGTACATCAACGTCGGCGAACCCGTCACTTTCATGACGGATGTCCCTCCGAAAGAGGATATCTTCGACTTTCCTGAGATTGTTGTGCAGCCGTCCTGATTGGTGTCAGTCAATTATTTGTATTGGATATTAGGAGTTGTGGTGAGTTATCCGTATGGTCGTCCTGGTGGGTCGGGTTCTGGTGGTCAGCGGGGTGTGGGTGTCCCTGGTGGTCAGTGGGTTCCGGTTGCTGGTTCTGGTGGGTCGGGTTCTGGTGGGCGTGGGTCCTCTGCTGGTGTGATTGTTGGTTGTTTGGTGGGGTTGGTTGTTGCTGCGTTGGTTGGTGGCGTGGCTTTTGTTGCGCTGCGTTCGGGTGGTTCTGAGCCCGGATTGAATCCGACGGCGAGTCCGACGGCGACGGCCAGGCCGACTGAACAGCAGACGATTGCCAGTGATCACTATTGGGCTGATGTGTTGGGCGGCAAGTTCCACATCGAGAGCACGTCGGTCGTGCAGGGGCCAACTGATCAGGATGGGGCAGCGACCCTCCTGGTGACCCTCACCATGACAAACAACACCAATGAATCCGAGTACATCATGAATCATGTTCCCTTTCTGGAACAAAATGGCGTCGATCTTGACTTTGCTAAGCTCGATCCCGATCAATACCCAGATGTGGTCGTAGAAATGAGCGACGATTTGATCGAGCCGGGCGACACGAAAACACTCGTTGTAGGGTTTAAATACATCTACGTGGGCGAGCCAGTCGTGTTTCAAACCGACATCCCTGTGAGCGACAATATCTACGACTTTCCAAAAATTGTTGTGCAGCCGTCCTGATTGGTGTCAGTCAATTATTCATACTGGATATTAGGAGTTGTGGTGAGTTATCCGTATGGTCGTCCTGGTGGGTCGGGTTCTGGTGGTCAGCGGGGTGTGGGTGTCCCTGGTGGTCAGTGGGTTCCGGTTGCTGGTTCTGGTGGGTCGGGTTCTGGTGGTCAGTGGGGTGTGGGTGTCCCTGGTGGTCAGTGGGTTCCGGTTGCTGGTTCTGGTGGGTCGGGTTCTGGTGGGCGTGGGTCCTCTGCTGGTGTGATTGTTGGTTGTTTGGTGGGGTTGGTTGTTGCTGCGTTGGTTGTTGGCGTGGCTTTTGTTGCGCTGCGTTCGGGTGGTTCTGAGCCCGGATCGAATCCGACGGCGAAGGCGTGTTCAATTGTCTGTGTATCCGTCTTTTTGTTTGAAAGGATTGATGCATGATGAATGATGATGATGTTGTTGTGGCTCGCGCTAGTGGGCGTGAGGCTGTGGAGGACCTGCGTCGCTCGGGGGCGTTGGATGCGTTGTTTGAGCGTCTTGATGCTGGCGAGGTCGAGATGACGGGCAGCCAGGGCTTGTTGCCCGCGTTGCTCAAGGAGGCCTTGGAGCGCGGCCTGGCCGCGGAGCTGACCCAGCACTTGGGGTATGAGAAGGGCCAGACCAGCGCGCAGGCGCGCTCGAACACGAGGAACGGCACGACGAAGAAGACCGTGATGTCGGAGGTGGGAGCCTTCGAGATCGAGGTTCCCCGGGACCGGGCAGGCTCATTCACCCCGCGCCTGGTACGTAAGGGACAGCGGCGCCTCGATGGCTTGGATTCGATGATTATCAGCTTGTATGCCGGGGGGATGACGGTACGCGATATCCGCCATCACCTGGCCTCCACCCTGGGCGTGGAGGTCAGCGCCGCAACGATTTCCACGATCACTGACGCGGTGTGCGAGGCCGTCTTGGAATGGCAGCACCGCCCCTTAGAAGCGTTCTACCCGGTGATCTACCTGGACGCGATCCGCATCAAAGTCCGACGCGATCACAGGGTGGAAAACCGGGCCGCTCACCTGGCAGTGGGAGTGGACATGGAGGGCATCAAGCACGTGCTGGGCATCTGGGTCCAAGCCGATGAAGGAGGGGCTTTTTGGGCCCACGTATGCGCCGAGCTGGCCAACCGAGGCCTACGCGATGTCCTGATCGTGTGCTGCGACGGACTTACTGGCCTGCCCGAAGCCATCGAAGCGACCTGGCCCCAGTCCATGGTCCAAACCTGCGTCGTTCACTTAATCCGCGCATCCATGCGTTTCGTGTCCTACAAGGACCGCAAGAACGTCGCCGCCGCTCTCAAGAGCGTGTACAGCGCGCCCAATGAGGAAACCGCCCGAGAGGCGCTCGAAGAGTTTGCGGCCAGCGACCTGGGAGCGCGCTACCCCCAAACCGTTGCCACCTGGCAGCGCGCCTGGCAGCGCTTCACGCCGTTCCTAGCGTTCCCGCCCATGCTGCGCCGCGTCGTGTACACCACCAACGCTATCGAATCGTTGAACTACCAGCTGCGTAAAATCACCAAGAACCGCGGGCATTTCCCCAGCGAAGAAGCCGCCGTCAAACTCTTGTGGCTGGGAATTTGCAACATCGAAGACAAACGAGCCGCCGAGCGCCTCACAGACGCCGGCAAACCCCCCAACAAACGAACAGCCCCCACACGCCTCATCCAAGGACGCACCACCACCAACTGGAAACAAGCCCTCGCCCAACTCACCACCGCCTACCCCGACCGAATCACCCCCTACCTCTAACCCCCATACACAGAAAAATTGACAGGCTCGACGGCGAGTCCGACGGCGAATCCGACTGCGTCTAATCCCGCGACGACGGGAGCGCCGACGCCCCGGGCAACAGGCAATGGCGAGCAGTATTCCGCTGATTTTCTAGGCGGCAAGTTCCACATCGAGAGCACGTCGATCGTGCAGGGTCCCAAAGATAAGGACGGCGCCGACACTATCCTCGTCACCTACAGGATCGTTAACAACACATCGAAGACGCAAGTTATTGGCATGTGCGTCCCTCGTCTTGAGCAAAAAGGATCGAAGTTTCCCAAGGCCATGTTTAAAAAAGGCGAGGAACCCGAAGGATACGACTACAACGGCCCGGACGAGATCAAACCTGGTGAGACACTGACCGTCATGGGAGCCTACAAGTACCTCTATGTCGGTGAGCCCGTTACCTTCCGCACATGGGCACACATTACCGAGGAGGATACGACCAACGACCCATGGGGTGTGGGTAAAGAAGACGGTCCAGAGAACGATACCCTCTGGGTGTGGCAGCCATACTGATTGGTGTCAGTTGATTATTTGTACTGGATGTAAGGAGTTGTGGTGAGTTATCCGTATGGTCGTCCTGGTGGGTCGGGTTCTGGTGGTCCGGGTTCTGGTGATCCGCGGGGTGTGGGTGTCCCTGGTGGTCAGTGGGTTCCGGTTGCTGGTTCTGGTGGTCCGGGTTCTGGTGGGCGTGGGTCCTCTGCTGGTGTGATTGTTGGTTGTTTGGTGGGGTTGGTTGTTGCTGCGTTGGTTGGTGGCGTGGCTTTTGTTGCGCTGCGTTCGGGTGGTTCTGAGCCCGGATCGAATCCGACGGCGAGTCCGACGGCGACGGCCAGGCCGACTGAACAGCAGACGATTGCCAGTGATCACTATTGGGCTGATGTGTTGGGCGGTGAGTTTCATATTGAGAGTACGTCGGTCGTGCAGGGGCCAACTGATCAGGATGGGGCAGCGACCCTCCTGGTGACCCTCACCATGACAAACAACACCAACAATCCAGAATATGCCCTCGACCATATTCCGACTCTCACGCAAAAAGGAGTCATTTTCGATCTTGCTAATTTCAGTGCCGATCAGAACATGAAGGTCCTCACGGGCGATGATGTCACAACGGTTGAGCCGGGAGAAACTGTCTCTGTCGTCGCAGCATATAAGTATGTCTACGTGGGCGAACCCGTTGTATTTGTTACGGATCTATCGCCGGATGAACACGCCTTAGATTTCCCGGAAATTGTTGTGCAGCCGTCCTGATTGGGGTTGGTTGGCGGGTGGGGATCGCCGGGCACGCATCGTGGTAGTCAAGCCGCCGAGATGCTCCCATGACGATCAAGGCACCCCCACGGACAACGCGAGATCCGCGAGACGGAAACGCTGTTGATCGACGTGAAGACGGGCGGGAGCCCTCTTGACAGGAGCAAGCACGCGAGAAGCGCTCCCCATTTCGATCAGATTTTGTTAGTCTTCAACTGAATCCCGCACACTAGTGCGAATTTGACGAGGAGTAACAATGAGCAATCCGTACGCACAACAGGGCGGTAACGGGTGGGGAAACAACCCCCAGGGGCAGCAGGGCTACGGCCAGGGCGCCTACGGCGGGCAACCCCAACAGCAGGGCTACGGGAACGGCCAGTATGGTGCCCAGCCCCAGCAGGGCTACGGGCAGGACGCATCCAACCCGTACGGCGGCGCAAACACGCAGAACCCCTATGGCGGGCAGAGCGCGTCCGATCCCTACGGTGGCCAAGGCGGCAACGCCTACGGTATGCAGAACCAGGGCGGCTACCCGCAGGGCTATGGGCAGCCTGGAACACCGATGGGCGCTCCCCAGAAGAAGTCGAAGACCCCCCTCATCGTCGGCGTCGTTGCGGGCGTCGTCGTCCTCCTCATGATCGGCGGCCTCGTCGTCTGGGGCCTGCTCGGCTCCGGTTCAACGAGTGCCTCGGACCCCTCCTCTGATCCCTCTTCGTCCTCCACGAGCGATTCAGGTTCGGGATCGTCGAGCGGCAACAAGGGATCGAGCTCATCAAACGGGGACAAAGGTTCGAGCTCGTCGAACGGTAACAAGGGATCGAGCTCGTCGAAGGGGAACAGCGGATCCCAAGACCACTATGTCGCCGACCTCGCCGGTGGCGCCATCCACGTGGAGAGCAAGAACATTGAGTTGGGCCCCAAAGATGACGACGGCGACCAGACCGTGGTCGTTACCTACACCGTCACTAACAAAAGCTACAAGGACGAGGAAATAGATCCTCTGATCACCTTGCCCATGCTGTTCCAAGACGATAAGCTCCTGGAATCCGCGACATTCATTAAGAAAGATCTTCCGGGCTATGACCCCAAGGAGTTGTTGTCGCAGATAAACGTGGGTGAGACCAAGACGGTCGTGCTCGGCTATAAGCTCAAGAGCACCACGCAGACCGTCGTCGTCTCACGGCCTTGACCTGTTCGATACAGACAATGATATCCCGTCCTACTCGTGGGATCCGAAGTAATCTGATCCCCTCTCAGGCCTGTGTCGACAGGCGCAGGCCGCGCTGCGGCGGTGACCGCAACGTAGGCGGTCACTCCGCCTGAACACACGCACGACGGCCGCCCTCCCAGCCGGGAGGGCGGCCCCGTGCGTCCCAGCCGCAACCACAATCGACATGCGACTCATCACAGTCGAGCTGCTGCAATCACAC